>Ga0155403_128_pt1 | contig 49147 bp, 46 predicted proteins | sample RifCSPhighO2_02_FD_106371 | JGI IMG/M metagenome (GOLD analysis project Ga0155403, IMG submission 106371) | Candidatus Levybacteria bacterium RIFCSPHIGHO2_02_FULL_37_13
GAGAAAAGGGGAGTCAAAGTTATTCCATGTTCGGGATTGATAAGAGTCAAACGAAATGGACGGTAGAAGATTGAAGGTAGAGAATGGTATTTTGAAGATGGAGGATGGATGATTGATTGGATATTTTCTATCTTCTAGTTTCTAACCTCAAATTACTACCTTCTACTTTCCACCATCTATCGTCAAAGCAATATGGAGATTTTCAAGAAGGCAATTATTGGCAATGATATTTTACGCGTATTACGGATCAAGCCATTTCTTTTAATACTAACTTCTCAATTCCTCTCAAACCTCGCGTTTAACATGCAGCATTTTGTCTTAATTTTTATAATTTATGGACTTACCCGTTCGAATACCGCTGTTTCAGCTGTAATTCTTTCTTTCACAATTCCCGCGGTTTTATTCAGTTTAATTTCCGGAGTGCATGTTGACAGGTGGGATAAAAGAAAAATCCTGTTTTTTACAAATATTATCAGAAGTATTCTTATTTTGTTATTTTTAGTTCCAAATCTTCATGTTGGATTTATGTACACCATAACTTTTTTAATAGCTCTCACAACGCAATTTTTTATTCCTGCCGGATCGGCAGTTGTTCCGCTTCTTGTTCCAAAGCGTTTTATAATGTCTGCAAATTCTGTTTTATATTTGGGTGTTTACGCGACAATGTTCCTGGGATACATATTTGCAGGATCTTTTCTTCTAATTTTGGGTAAGCCATATACAATTATTTTTCTATCTTTCCTTTTTTTTGCAAGCGCTTTTTTTATTTTGCCCATAAAACCGCAATATCGAAATCGGGATTATAAATCAAAAGACATTGAAACATCGTTTTTTGAAGAATTACATGAAATACTGCCATTTATTAAAAAAACAAGGAAAGTTGTTCAGGCATTGGTTGTACTGACTATCGCTCAGGCAGTAATCTTTATGTTTGCTGTTTTGGGTCCCGGGTACGTAGCTACAATTCTTAATGTTGAAGTCGAAAGACTTTCGCTTTTGCTTATTGCTCCTGCGGCTTTTGGCATGCTAATCGGGGCATTTTTACTGGGGAGTATTGGAAAGAAATTTGAGTTCAGATGGCTATCGGGGATAGGATTTCTGCTTTCCGGAGTAATTTTTGCCTTATTTGCGCAAGCGGAAAACGTTGCCTCCGTCTTACCTATTTTAATTATTTTTTCCGTATTAGTTGGATTTGCAATTTCACTAATATTTATCCCGGGACACGCAACGCTTCAGACGGAAACCACCGAAAAACTAAGGGGGAGAATTTATGGATTGTTGAATGCTTTAACCGGCGTTGTATCATTTTTGCCTGTAGTTCTTGCCGGAGGACTTGCAGATATTATTGGAGTAGGAACAGTTGTAACCGGAGTTGGAGTAATTATGATCATTGTTAGTATTTTTTTCTTTGTTTTCGCGTAAAAAATTATGCACTTATTAATTCTTGTTATTTTACTTTGTTTTTTTATTTTTCTTTTCGCACTTTTCGTTTTAACGCGTGATGATTTTGTTTTAATCAGGAAAGACGTAACATTAGATGTAGTTTTTAACATATCCTTTGTTGCATTTGCAGTCTCTTTAACTTCGTCTCGGATTTTGTATGTAATTTTAAATCCAAGTTCGGACTTTTTGAATCCTTTAGTTTTCTTGCTTTTTCCATACTTTCCTGGGCTTTCTCTTTTGGGCGCTGTTGCTGGAGGAGTATTGTTTTTGGTGATTATATGCAAGCAACTAAAATTACCTATAGGTAGGTTAATTGATTATTTTTCCATTTCTTTTCTAAGCAGTTTGCCAATAGGCATAATTGGCTATTTTTTGCTGGAAGGGGAAAATTTATTCAAGATGGGACCAATAATTTTGGTTTTGGTTTACACTGTTTTATTTTTTATTTTAATCAAAATTTTATTACCCCGTCTTTTGTCAGGGAGACTAAAGGATGGAACAATCGGGCTTATATTTCTAATTTGTTTTTCCTTAATATCTCTGATTTCAGGCTTCATGGCAAGAGGAAAAAATATGTTCAATTTAGGCCTGGAAGACCTTATTTTAGTGATTACGCTTTATGCATCTTTAGTTTTTCTATTTAGACAAGAGAAGCTTTTGACAAAAATAAAAAAACTCAAACTGAAGAGGAATTAAAACTATGGAGCCGAAGGTTATTTTTGAGGATAATGATATTTTGGTTTTGGATAAGCCTGCGGGGATGATTGTAAATAAATCGGATACTACGAAAGACGAGGAAACACTTCAAGATTGGGTAGAAAAGTATTTGAAAATCCGAATACCAAAATCCGAAATACGAAACAAATCAGAAATACAAAATTCAAATGACCAAAACGGTTTCGAATTTCGAGATTCGAATTTCGAATTTTCGAATAGGGCGGGGATTGTTCATAGATTGGATAAGGAGACTTCGGGAATTCTTTTGGTTGCTAAAACTCCGGAAGCGTTTGAAAATATGCAGAAACAATTTAAAGAGAGAAAAGTTAAAAAAACATATCTAGCGCTTGTTCATGGGGAAGTAAAGATTCCAGAAGGAGAAATTAATGTTCCGGTTGGAAGGCTTCCCTGGAATAGGAAAAGATTTGGCGTTTTGGCAGAGGGAAGGGAAGCGGTAACGCGTTACCGCGTAATTTCTAATTTCAAATTTCTAATTTCTAATGAACAATTGACGTTTCTTGAGTTGTATCCGGAGACGGGGAGAACGCACCAGATTAGAGTTCATTTAAAATATTTTGGTTATCCGATTTTTGCAGATCCTCTTTATGGAGGCAGGAAAACCGCAAGAAACGATCGGAAGATTTTGTCCAGAATCTTTCTCCACGCGGCAAAAATTAGTTTTTATCACCCAAAAAGCGGCGAGGTTATTTCATTCGAAAGCCAATTGCCGGAGCAGCTGAGCCAATTTTTAGAAAAGCTTGAATCTTGATTTCGCATTTGTTTATTGGTAGTATTATATGGATCCGTCTAAGTTTAGCACTCGGCTTTACAATTCTATTCGAATACGCCTCGTGCTGCACTTTTGGGCGGATGTAAGAAACTCTAGAACTCTCCCGACAAGTCGGGTTCGTTAAGAGTTTCTAACAGGTGGTGATTTATTATGGGGAGTTTTGGAGGATTTTACAAAGGAGAAAAGAAAAAAAAGAAAAAAGATTCGAATAAAAACATTTCCGCTTCATCTATAGGAATGGGCGCGCCAACAATTGTCATGCCCGAGATTGTTTCCAAGAAACCAAAAGGTTACTAAAAAATGATAAAAAAGGCGCGTGTTAAAAAAAACAATACAAAATTTGCGGTTTTGTTCGTACTTTTTGTTTTTGTAATCATTTTGATATCTGCTGTTTTAAAAGTGGCGTCTGTAATAAGGCAAAGCAAGTTTGACGGAAATAATCGCTTCACAATAAGTGTTTCAAACAACAAAAATCTTGAAGTTATATCTTTCTCTCCGAATAATCATTCAATATCCACCTTAAGGATAGAGGATGGAAAAAAAGATTTAAAATTAGGACAGTTTTTAAAAATCCCCATGGATGGATTTATAATGGGTGATTCACTTAAAACAGACAAAGATATATCAGGCTTAATGAATGATATTTTATTTAGCTACAATAAAATAAAAACAAACCTCACCATTATAGACATATTAAGACTTGTTTTTGCCTCAAAAACTACAGCTTTAAACAATATAGAGGTTTACAGTATTTCCATATCTTGGGATGAAAATAGGATCGACAAGATTGTTGAGAAGATATTTAAAGATGAAGAAATTGAAAAAGAAAATCAAACAATTGAAATTATTAATACGACAGATATAGGCGGTTTGGGCGGAAGACTTGCAAAGCTTATTGCCAATATGGGAGGAGGCGTAATACAGGTCTCGACTCGGAATAACAATCCACAAAAAGAATCCCTCATTTTGTATAATGGCAAAAAAACCTTCACGGTTGATAAATTAAATAAAGTTTTGGGCTTCAAACCTACTATTTCGAGTAAGCAATCAATCGCGGATATCACGATAATAATTGGAGAGGACAATAAGGATCCGTTGACTTTCTAAATCAGGATTCTTCCGATTCGCGGGGGGAGTGATTTAAAACCGAGGGTTTATCATTATTTTGCAAAAAAGATGGTTGGTTTTTGAAGCGTGTTGCTCTTTTTTTCTCTTTTATAAAAACAACTACAGAATGATTATTTGCCGACCGAACAAAAGTCTCGTATTGATTCCCTCCTTTTATAAATCTAATTAGCCTTTTCCCTATATCGTCCGGCAACGCGCCTATATATTGTTTTTCTATGTCGTGAATAAAAACTTTGAGACGTTTTATGGAAGTGGTGAGAGGTTGTCCGATCCGTAAATTTGCAATAATGCGCGGTTGGGCCAGATTAAATAGCTCTATAATTTTAGTTTTTCCGGTTTCTTCAAGAAAAGTATTGCGAACATAAGGGATGGATTGGTTGTTGGTATTTTTACTCAAAGTTTTGGTATCTGTAAGCCGCTTCATGTTTCTAATGGCTATTGGATTAAGTGAATCCAACTCTAGAACTTTTTTGTAGGTTGCTTTTGCCTGTTTGATTTTGCCAAGGATTGTAAATGCAAATGCCAGACGGTTTAGGGCTTCGATGTCGTTTGGATTATCGTTTAGAAGAGCCTTGTTTATTGAAGTTGCGTTTTGCCAGTCTCCAGCTAATGCCGTTTGAATTGCTAGATTTTTTGATGGCATAGCTGTTAGGTATTCTACTGCAATTTATTGCAAAAGTCAATATGAAAAAGGTATAATATTGGTTATGAGTGGGCATTCTAAGTGGGCGACGATAAAAAGACAAAAGGGTGCTGCCGATGTAAAAAGGGGCCTTGCTTTTACGAAAATTTCAAACGCAATAACAATTGCTGTCAGAAGGTCAGGGGGAGTTGCGGATCCGGAAAACAACTTTAGGTTAAGAATTGCAATCGAAAAAGCCCGTGAGGCTAATATGCCTAAAGGAAATATCGAAAGAGCCCTTCGGCGAGCTTCTGGCGAGGAGGGAAGAGGAGTGGAAGAGGTTGTCTATGAGGGTTTTGCGCCAGGCGGAGTAAGCGTTATAGTTGAAGCTGTCACGGACAATTCACTGCGAACAACGAGCGAGATCAAAAGTATTTTCAACAAAGAGGGGGCAAGTTTTGGAGAGAGGGGATCTGTTTCTTACCAATTTACAAATAAAGGAAGAATAAGTATTGAAAAAAATGGCAAGTCGTTAGACGAGATATTTAATCTGGCAGCGGAAAGCGGGGCGGAGGATTTGGAGGACGAAGGTGAGGACGTTGTTGTCTACACAAGCCCGCAGGATCTATCAATTGTAAGGAGCAAGCTTGAGGAATCGGGCCTTAAATTACTTGATACGGAAATAGTAAGAAAACCTGTTCAGGCGATAACTATTGGGGACGAGGAGCAACGGGAAAAAATAATTAATTTCTTGCGGAAATTAGAAGATTTAGATGATGTACAAAAAGTTTATTCAAATCTTGCGTAAGGCAAAATCTCTCTTGAGGATTTCAAAAAGACAGAAATTTATTGTAAGTGTTTTTATTTTGTCTTCGTTGTTATTTCTTTTGCAGCACTTGTTTGGTAAATCCGGTGTATACATAGCTTTTCTGCTTTCTTTTTTAACATTGATATTACTCTTTTGGTCTACATTTAGAGATTTAATAGAAACCCGCTCATTTCAGGTATTTATTCTTCCGTTTTTTTTCAGCCTATCTTTCGGGCTCTTTTATTTTCTGGTTCCGGCCCGATTCTTAACAAGACTTGTTATGACTTCATTATACGCGGTTGGATTGTATTCTTTGCTTCTTTCCGTTAACATATTTATTGTTTCGTCCATCCGGACAATAGCGCTATTGTCTTCGGCTCGTACCGTATCTTTTACAACTGCGCTTTTATCTTATTTCTTTCTGTCGAATGTAGTTTTTTCTTTACATACAAATGTTTTTATTACCCTGATATTAATTTTTGGATTTTCTTTCCCTCTTATCTTGCAATCTATCTGGACATATACTTTAGATAAGCATTTGTTTTCTCAAATTTTTTGGGTACTTCTTTTGACCATATGTTTGGTTGAAATTTCTTTAATTTTGTGGTTTTTTCCGACCATTCCTACAATCATGGCTCTTTTTTTAACCGGATTTTTTTATATCGTAGTTGGGTTGTCGCTGGTATGGTTTGAAAAAAGATTATTTAAAGGCGTGATCTGGGAATACATTTGGGTAGCAATTGTTGTTTTTTTGGTATTTGTTTTTTTTACTATTAAGGGTACTTAGGGGCGGGGGAAAGGGGAGAGAGGTGCGCCCCCTTATTAGCAGAGGATGATATAGATTGATATAGTAATTAATTAAATATTATAGGATGTTCATCACATTTTAAATGTGGATAACTTATATGTTTCACGGGAATTAACTCCACTTTTCACACCGTAGGAGCTTATGTCTTGTCTCCCTTCAGTCCGCCTAATCTTTCGTACACGGCGCAAAGAGCGATTTATCGGCGGACATTAGAAGCAGTATTTACTCTCCCGACAAGTCGGGATCGTAAACTGCTTCTAATGAAAAAAATACGAAAGCCACTTGCGTAGCATATATTTTATTCTTCTTTTCAGAATGAGGCTAAAAGTAAGACTTTAGATCGTAAAATGGATCTAAAGTACACTATAGCCTGAGCAGTTAGGGACTGCTTAACTTATTGTTTTCGAAGCTAAAATTCGTAGTTTAGATAGGTTTATCAATCTAAATGTAACACTGTCCAGACCTTGAGGAGAGAGGGGTTCTCGATCTAAGTTATATTAATGATAAAGTAAAGAATAAGAATTTGTTTCAAAACATATTGTTCGAGCGTAGTCGAGAACAAGCTTCTCGATTCGCTTGGCTCTCTCGAAGAATATAGACTCTTTAAACGAATTCTGATGAAATAGTGGTGAAAAGACTGGGAGAAGAGAAACTAGTTATGTCGTACAATAATACTTTTACGACGTCAGCCAGATACAAACTTTCGGAGAAGTGGTCTTAAACAGTTATTTTTTCGTTAACTTTTTGGTCAAATAATTCCTACGCTCTGGTTTGCTTTCCTCTATTTATCGTTATTTTACGTTATTTTAAAATACTTATCCTGTCCCCTACTATAGGTTTCTGCCTTGTAAAATTACTTAAAATTTGTTATTATTTTGCAATAAATTATGGTTCAACAAGCAGAAGCGCTTAGAGATGCATTTTCAAGGCGTGGGTTTATAGAGCAAGCTGAGGCCGCTGAACGTTTTCGCCAAGAAATCAGCGAACTTCCTGATACCCCTAAAGATCTGGACGGTGTTGTATTGTTTGATGCGCAGACCCAGGTAGGTTCAGACCAACAATTAGAAAAAGTAATTTCTCATTCGGGATTTACCTATGCCTTACAATTAAACACAGTAGTAGTGAATGGTAAAGGAACACAGTTGGGTATACCGGAAGGAAAAGTTTTAAATTTATTACTGCAGAATATGGGCACTATTGTAACGTATAAGCAGTTTGAAGTGGTTTGGGAAGGTAAGCAAGTTAATCTTCCCACTGTTTTAAGACGTCATATTAGTACGCTTAGGGACGCCTTGGAGCCTGATAAAAAGGAGGGAGAGTTTCAATATTTACTGAATGAACGGGGAAAGGGATATAAACTGGTTGATCCAAATAAAGCGATGCTTTCCTCAAATCAGGATCTTGACAAGCAGGAAGCAATTATGAGGACAAGTGAAATTGCGCATATTGATAATAATAATGTTTCGACTCCGGAAGGGATGATATTTCGTCATTATGCATTTACATTTGATTTACAGACAGGACGTGTTGTGATGAAAAAGGATGGTGAAGATGTAAGGTTGACTGATACAGAAAGAAGATTATTGGGTTTATTAGCTCAAAGACACGATGTGGTCGTGTTGCATAAAGAAATTTGCATGAAGATATGGGGTAGAAATGAGTCTGATGGTAATAGTTATGAAAAGAAGGCTGTGGAAAGACTAAGAAGGAAGATTGAGCCAGAAATTAAAGATAGAAAAAAGTCTAAAATTTTACGCTCTGTCCCTGGTTTGGGATATGTCTTAAATACTGAACCTTACAGAATATATAGTCATAGTGGATTTACTTACTATCTAGAAGATAAGCGTGTGGTTTTGGCTAATGGTAAAGAGTATCGTTTAGATAAGCATAAGCAAGAGAATGTAATTTTAGAGTTGCTAACAGAGAGTCCAGGTAAAATCGTGCGGGAAGGGGTGCTTGAGGAGGCATTAGATGATCTTAGTACAGGCGAAATGTACGTAGATTCTCCATTAACAAAATATATGTTTAGACTACGAAAAAAGCTTGAGCCAAACGGGAGAAGGGGCAATTTTCGATATATTATCTATGAGAGAGGGATTGGATACAAGTTAGTTGATCCTGAGAGAAGTGAAAATTCTCCTGTTGCTGTATTTGAAAAGCTTTATGCTTAGTTTATTTAGTTAGCGAATTTGTCAACAATTAGTCTTTGGAGATCGGAGTTAAGGCCGTCATAACCAAGCGCCCATATACCGACCCCTTTTAGATTTTTGGCAGATACAAAATCGTACTTAATACCCAAAGACCGGACATTTTCAAAATGCACTTCGCGTTGAGTTCCTTTATCTGTATATTTGTACGATGGAGTTTGGGATGTTTCATCCCAGATTAAATTGTGAACTTTGCTGACTTGAGCAATTTCCGCATAGGAAATAATTGCAGCGCTGGGACTGCCGATTGAAGAATCAAGAGTTATTGGCCAATCATACGCATAGTACGGAACAGCCAGAATAATTTTTTCAGGCGGTACTTTTTCAAGGTATCCTTGCATCAAACCAATGATATTTACAGCTCCGCCCATTGGGGAAATAGGCCCCGGTGGGCCAAGAGAATAATGCATGTCGTATCCCATTATGACAAATGCGTCTGTATTTTTGGATAAAGCTTGCAGATCAAACAGATCGCGCACAGAGCCGGACATGATATAAGTATCGATAGTAAGTATGCCTGTTGGAATTTGGCGTTTGAGTTCGGTATTTAGATTGATTACAAGACGTGTGAATCCGTTTCTAACGTTATCCGTTGGTGAGCCGATATATTCAAAATCCAGATTGATTCCGTCAAGGTTTTTTGAATTTACAAAATATAGAGCATTCGAAATAAAGGTTTGTACAGCGCTATCCGATGATACAAGATTTTCTATATCGGTGTTGTTGAAAGATTTAAAAGTTAAATACACCTTTAATCCCTTACTTTTTGCTGTTTTTATGAGACTGTCAAGTTTTGGATCTTTCCACATACCCCAACCGCCGTCCGCCTGGCTATCGCTATGAGATGTTATAACATTTCCCTTTCCATCGATTGATAATCCAAAAAGACTAATTGAGGTAAGATGGCTTAATTCAATTTTGTCAGCTTGCGAGAGCATCCAGTAAGGAAAAAATCCCAAAACTTCTTTCTTAGGGGCACTGCTTATAAGCAAGGGTAAACTGGACTTGGGAAAAGAAAACACTCTTTGGGAATCAATCGGAGCTACATTTGCATAAACCTTTGGCACAATTGGATTGTTGCTTGTCGTATTTACATTTTTTGTAATATTGTTTGTAATAGCCAGAGGGGTTTTGGTTGACTCAACGGATGGTTTATACAAAAATGTTGTATACCCGATAGAAATAAAAGCCAAAATAGCTACAGTTGCGGAAGCAGTTTTTTTGAAACTTGTAAAGGAAATTTTTGGAAAACTTAATTTGGACACAGAGAATTGATCGGAGTAATTAGGCAATCCTGTTATTTGGCGCATGGCCTCATTGAATTCTTCTTCTCTTGCTCCAAAACTTATCAGGCTTGCCTTTATTGAGCTAAGGTTGTTTTTGTATTCAGGATGAGCTTCTATATACTTTTTAGCAAATCTTACGTATCCATCTCTCATAATTCATGCCGAATGGGTCATGAAATAATTATGCATTTTATCTTGTTGTTTTGTCAAGCGATTTGATATAATACGCTAGTAATGAGCTCTCAACAGGAAATGCTTCGCCGAACAACCGAATTTAATACTCCACAGCAAGATCAACATGAAGAGGTAGTTTACAGAAGTGATGGTGTCGTATATAATCATGCCGATTTTTCCTACGATCCTAATAATCCTGGTATTGTTGTGGCACAAGGAATAGAAAAACGCTTGTGGCCAACAGAAGAAAGATTGTTAAAACTTTTTATCGCAAAACCAAATGAAATAATAAAGCCTAATGAGTTAAAAAAAGATGACGGACAAGAGGCATCAGGCGTATATGTAAGATTTTTCGTTTTTTCTTTAAGAAAAAAGCTTGAGCCAGATCCCAAGCATCCTGTTGTAATTATCAACAATCAAGGTCTGGGTTATTTTTTAAGAGATAAAAATCAGCTACTGGAAGAAAACAAAACAGTATCTCCCTATCGTTCAGTGGAAAATACTTCAGATAAGTTATTGGGTCAGAATTTAAAAGTAATTCACCCGGATTTTACTTATGACGGTTATGATAGAAAAGTTGTTGTGGACGGTCAAGCTACAAGGTTAACTCGCAGAGAGGACGATCTTCTTAGGGTTTTCTTAACATATCCAAACAGAATGTTTCGTTCATCTGAATTGAATGACATGGTTTTTAGGGACAATTATTCGGACTATATTTCAAAATTGATAAAGGCTTTGAGATCAAAAGTTGAGAGAGACAGTGCTAATCCTACAGTTATTATTAATTTTCCTCGCGCCGGATATTTTTTGAAGGATAATGGAGAGATGAGAATAATTCGTATGGAGGATGAACCACAAGTATAGCCATTAGAAACGAAAGGGTCAGAATTATCATATACCCATCGTGGTTTTAAATACTTTCCACAAAGTTCTACTGTCGAAGTTAATGGTACTTATGCCCAAATAAAGGCGACCCAGAATTTATATTTAAAACTTTTTGTTCGAAATCCCAATATTATTATAGAACATAATGAATTTGCGAAACTATTGCGAAGAAGAAAAGAAGGGGACAATTATCTTAAAAGTAAAAAAGTAGTGAAGAAGCATATTATGAATCTAAGGCGAATATTAGAACCGGATAAACGCCATGGAGAATATGAATATATACTTTCAGAGCATGGTTGGGGTTATAAATTATATGATCCAGATAGACTGGAGTCAAACCCTATCGCGTCGCAAAATATTTACAATTCTTGGGATTTGTGATTAAATAGTCACATGAGTGGTTCTTTGCCCGAATTAATTGACCAATTTTTAGAATATCTGGAGATAGAAAAAAATTGTTCAAAATTGACTATTCGTGACTATAAACACTATCTGGAAGTCTTCGCAGAATGGTTTGAAACTTCCCTACCCCTTAAATTTATTTCCGATTTGGATTTGCAAACTGTTAGGAAGTATAGGGTTTTTTTGGCTAACCGCGTTGACGACAAAAGTATGACGTTAAAACGCGTTACACAGAATTATTACGTTATCGCGCTTCGATCTTTTTTGCGATATCTTATTAAAAACGACCATAAAGTGCTTGAACCATCCAAAATTGATTTGCCCAAGACAGAAAGCCGGTCTTTAAAGTTTTTGGATAAAGATCAGGTGGATCGATTGGTTACAGCGATCGATACATCAAAAGAAGAAGGTATAAGAGACAGGACAATTTTGGAGCTTCTTTTTTCAACCGGCCTTAGGGTTTCGGAGTTAGTAAGACTTAATCACAACCAAGTAAATCTGGATAGAAAAGAATTTGGGGTAATTGGAAAAGGAGGGCGCGCAAGGCTTGTATTTGTTTCAGATAGAGCAACAGATTGGATAAAGAGGTATCTTGAGAAGAGAAAAGACCGCTTCTCTCCTTTATTTATCCGTTATTCAGGACGTGTTATTGAGGAAAATAATGGAGAGAAAATGAGATTAACTGCAAGAAGTGTTGAGCGAATTGTAAAGAAATATGTTAGGCTTGCGAGATTGCCGGTTGACGCAACTGTGCATACACTCAGACATTCCTTCGCAACAGATTTGCTTTCAAACGGCGCGGATCTAAGGAGTGTCCAAGAGATGTTAGGGCACAAAAACATCTCAACCACCCAGATTTATACCCACGTAACCAATAGGCAGCTGCGAGACGTTCATCAATCTTTTCACAGTGGAAATAAGTAATTTTACCGAAGTGTTATATCTATAACAATCCCATATCGTTAGCATATCTACGCTTCGGTAAGGACTTTTCCGAATCCTGGTTCTACTAATATTCTATCGTTTTCGAAGACTTTTTTGTCTCTTATAAATACTCTTTTGACTTTGCCTTTTACTTTCCATCCGTCGAATGGAGACCAGCCACACTTTGTAAAAAGTGATTTATGATTTATGATGTAAGATTTGTGAATATCTATTTCTATTTTAGTTTCCGGGTCGATTTTAATATTGAAAATTTTTGCGGGATTTGCATGACAGAGCCGAACAACATCATCAATTGTTAACCGATTTTGAGAAACCGCTGTTAGCAAAAGAGGAAGAGTTGTTTCAAGACCGGGAACGCCATACGGAGGATTGGTTGATTGTTTTTCTTCAATGGTGTGGGGCGCGTGGTCGGATTCGATAACGTCAATATAGTTCAAATTCTTCCAAAGAAAGTCCTTATCTTTTTTACTCGAAAGGGATGGTTTCATTTGTCCAAAAGATCCAAGTAATTTAGCATCATTTTCTGTTAAAAATAAATGATGAGGGGTAACTCCGCAAGTTACAGGTATCCCCTGCTCTTTTGCATTTATTATCATTTGAAGTTCGGATGAGAGACTTATATGACAAAAATGAGTTGGGATTTTTGTTTTTCTAATGATATTTATCACGTCTTCAACTCTTTTTTCTTCCGCATGAACAAGAATGGGTTTGACCATTGCTCCATTGTTAAATTGTTTAATTGTTAAATTGTTTGCGCTTTTCCAAGCTGTAAATATTTTTTCCAGCAAGTTTTTATCAGTTAAAAAATTGCCGGTAGTTTGGTTTAAATATAGTTTGAGGCCCATTACTTTATGCTTAACTTTCTCAAATTCATTAAGATTATCCCCCATTGATCCAAAATAAAATTCCACATCGCAAACTATTTTTTCCTTGGCGATTTTTATTTTTTCCTCCAATTTCTCAAGAGTTGTTATTGGAGTTTTGTTATTTGGCATGTCAAGAATTGTGGTATATCCCCCACTCAGTGCAGCACAAGTACCGGTATAAAAATCCTCTTTTTCTGTTTGCCCGGGATCCCTCAAATGCACATGCGGATCAATAAGCCCAGGCAATATTAAATTAGACATACTCCTCCCATGATTTTATTGGTAAGTTATTGATGTCTTTTTCAACAATTGCTTTTACGAAGAGTTCGGCTTTTTGGCGGTTGGTAAAAAGAGGAATGTTGTGGTCGATTGCTGCCCGCCTGATAGTATAATGATCGCTTTCATCTTTTTGGAACTTAGTTTCGACTAAGTTTATAGCCAAGTCCACTTTTCCTTTCTGGAAATACTCAAGTACATTTGGAGATTTTTTCTCCTGAATTTTGTAAAGATGTTTTGAATGAATGCCATGATGCCTTAGGAATTTTGCTGTTTTTTCCGTTGCAAAAATTGGAAGATTAAGTTTTGCAAGGCTCATTGCTGATTCTAAAAACTTGATTTTGTTCTCTTCTCCTCCTAAACTTATAAATATTCCCTTTCTGGGAATTTTTCCGCCAACCGCAAGTTCTGCTTTGAGAAATGCTTCTTCTAAATCTTCTCCGAAGCAGGCCACTTCGCCTGTGGATGCCATCTCAACGTGCAAGATCGGGTCGGCTCCGGTGAGGCGGGCAAAAGAAAATTGCGGAGCCTTGACTGCGACAAAATTTAAATTGTTAAATTGTTTCATTGTTACATTGTTAACTTCTAGACTCTCCCTCGACTTTGCTCGGGATTCGGTCGAAGAATAAATATTTTGATTCTTTCTAAAGAATGAATCAACAGAAAGTTTGATAAAGTCAAGACCCGTCACTTTAGAAATAAACGGGAAAGTTCGGGAGGCGCGAAGATTTACTTCGATAACCTGCACCTCTTTTTCTTTTGCCAGAAACTGTATGTTTAAAGGACCGCTAACATGAAGTGCTAATGCAATTTTTCTACCTATTTCTTCAATTTTTCTTTGCGTATCAACATATACTTTTTGAGGAGGTAAAACAATTGTGGCGTCTCCTGAGTGAACGCCGGCATTTTCTATGTGTTCGGATATTACATTCACGATTACAATTCCGTTTTGGGCAACAGCATCAAGTTCTATTTCCTTGGCATCTTCTATAAATTTGGAAATAGTTAAGGGATAATCTTTTGAAACAATTGCAGTCTGTTTTATTATGTGGGTTAGGTCGTCTTTGTTGTGGCAGACGCGCATTAGTGTCCCGGATAGAACGAAGGACGGCCGGATAAGTACGGGATATGAGACGCGCGAGCAAAAAGCAATTGCCTGTTTAAGTGTTGTTACCTTTTCCCATGCAGGCTGAGAAATGTTTAATTTATCCAAAAGTTTACCAAATTTACTTCTATTCTCTGCTCTATCGATATCTTCAGGATCGGTACCTAAAACATTAAAGCCTTGAGCTTTCAGAGATTTTGCGCGGTTGTTAGGCGTTTGTCCGCCAACCGATACAATAATGCCTTCCGGATTTTCAAATTCATAAATGTCCGCGATTCGTTCGAATGTGAGTTCTTCGAAATATAGCCGATCGGAAATATCGTAATCGGTAGAAACGGTTTCGGGGTTGCAGTTAATGATAATTGATTTTCTATCGTATTCTTTAAGGCTAATTGCGGTATTTACGCTTGTCCAGTCAAACTCAACCGAGGATCCAATGCGGTATGGCCCGGAACCTAAAACTATTACTCCTCTTTTTTTAAGAGGCATTACATCATGGTGGAAGCCATTGTAAGTAAGATATAAATAATTGGTTTTGGCGGGAAATTCTCCTGCTAATGTATCAATCTGGAATACATAAGGTAATATATCAAATTTTTTTCGAAGTTTCCGTATGTCCAATCCTGTTACGCCTAGCATGTCGCCGATTTTTCTGTCGGAAAATCCAAGCTGTTTTAAGCGAAGCAAACGCTGTTTTGATAATATATTGCTCTTTCCACGCCTGTCTCGCCTAGCTCGCAGGCGAGCTCCTTCACTTCGTTCAGTCCGCTCCTCATCAACTATATTTTTTATTCTATGCAAAAACCAGGGATCGATTCCTGAGTGTTGGTAAATTTCTTCAACAGATAAGTTTTCTCTTAGAGCTTGTGATATTGCAAACATGCGTTTGGGAGTTGGTTCTTTTAATTCGTGGATTATAGATTTACCATTTTTTAACATTACTTTGTCTGTTGCTCCTTCAAAATCCAAATCAAGCATTCTGATTGCTTTTTGATAAGCCTCTTCAAATGTTCGGCCAATACTCATTACCTCACCAACAGATTTCATGCTTGATCCTATTTTTTCATCTGCTCCTTTGAATTTTTCTATATCCCATCGTGGAATTTTGACAACTATATAATCTAGCGACGGTTCAAAACAGGATTGGGTTATTTGGGTAACTTTATTTTTTATATCAATCAGATTTTTACCTAAAGCTAGTTTTGCGGCAACATAAGCAAGTGGATATCCGGTTGCTTTACTGGCAAGAGCGGAACTGCGGGAAAGGCGAGCGTTAACTTCGATAACGTAATACTCGATAGGGAAATCTCGAAATCCTAAATCCGAAGCACGAAACAAATTCGAATTTTCAAAATCCGAATGTTCAAAACGTTTTGAATTTCTGTCATTTGAATTTTGATATTGTTTCGAATTTCGATATTCAAATTTCGGATTTAACGCGAATTGGACATTACATTCCCCTATTATATTAAGGCTTCTTGCAATTTTTATCGCTGCATTTCTTAATGTTTGATATTCAAAATTATTTAGGGTTTGAGAGGGCGCGACAACAATTGATTCTCCGGTGTGAATGCCCAGGGGATCCATATTTTCCATATTACAAACAGTGATGCAGTTATCGTATTTGTCCCTAACTACTTCGTATTCGATTTCTTTGTAATGATGCAAATATTTTTCAATTAAAATTTGAGGAACAAATGACAAAGCTCGTCTTACTATTTTCTTGAGTTCTTTTTTGTGATAAGCAACACCCGAACCCTGTCCCCCAAGCGCAAAGCCGGCCCTTGCCATTACAGGATATCCAATAGTTTGGGCGATTTTTAAAGCGCCCTCGATTGTTGTAGCGGAATTACTTGGCGGTATAGGCAAACCAATTTTTTGAAGATGCTTTGCGAATTTACTTCTGTCCTCGGTTAAGATAATTCCGGATATTGGAGTACCCAAAATTTTAACTCCGTGTTTTTTTAAGATGCCCTTTTTATGTAATTCAATTCCGCAATTAAGAGCTGTTTGTCCTCCAAAGGATAAAAGAATTCCGTCCGGTTTTTCTTTTGCGATTATTTTTTCAACAAAAAAAGCATCAACCGGCAAAAAGTAAACAGTGTCAGCAAGAAATTTAGATGTTTGAACAGTTGCTATATTTGGATTTACAAGAACGGTTTTTACTCCCTCTTCTTTTAGAGATTTTATTGCTTGAGATCCTGAATAATCAAATTCCCCAGCCTCTCCGATTTTTAGAGCGCCCGATCCAAGGACTAGTACTTTCTTTATTTTTCTCATATTTATCTCGATGTCATCCTGAATTTATTTCAGGATCTCGGTTCAAACGAGATGCTGAAACGAGTTCAGCATGACAACCATTAAAGTCTTTCCAGAAAATAATCGAAAACCCACTCTGTATCATTTGGTCCCGGATTTGCTTCCGGATGAAATTGGACAGACATAATTGGAAGTTTATTGTGAATTATTCCTTCATTTGATCCATCATTTGCATTGGTAAACCAAGACTTAAAATCTTTTGGGATTTTGTAGACTTCGAATCCGTGGTTTTGGGTGGTTATAAAACACTTTTTTGAGCTTTCCATAATGCAGGGTTGGTTTTGGCTTCTATGTCCGAATTTTAGTTTGCGTGTGTCTCCTCCCGCGGCAAGAGCTAAGATTTGGTTTCCTAAACAAACACCTAATGTTGGAATTCTTCTTTGAAGAACTTTTTTAATTGTTTGAATAGTTTTGTCAGCCATTTTCGGATCGCCCGGACCATTGGAAATAACAATGCCGTCTATCTTGTCATGCTGAACTTGTTTCAGCATCTCGTTTGAGCCGGGATCCCGAAACGAGTTCGGGATGACACTGGAGAACGGGTCGAAGTCCCATGGAACAGTCATAACTCGTATTCCTCTTTTCAACAAACATTTAGCGATATTTCCTTTTGCACCGCAATCAAAAAGCAATACGGTTTTTTTACCTCCGCCAGCCGGCGGACCCTGCACTATTATTTTTTGGGTTGAAACTTTCGCGACAAGATTTTCTTTGTTTGGGTCGTAAAACTTAACATCATCTTTTAAAACTATTTTTCCCAATAACGTTCCTTTTGTTCTTATTTTTTGGGTCAAAAATCTTGTGTCGGTAATTTCTAGAGCCGGGATTTTTTCCGATTTTAACCAAGCGCTTAATGTTTGTTTGCTTTGGAAATGAGAGGGAGTATCTATGTAGTTTGACACTATTAATCCAGAGATTTTTATTCCGTAGGATTCCCAATATTTTTTATCCGGGACTCCGTAACTGCCAATTAAAGGATAAGTTAAAATCAAAATTTGGCCAAGATATGAGGAGTCGGTTAAGCTTTCAGGATATCCAACCATTCCTGTTGAAAAAACAACCTCGCCGGCGATGCTTTTGTTAGCACCGAAGCTTGTTCCTTCGAATTGTGAGCCATCTTCCAAGGTAAGTTTACCAAGCATGTTATAAATTCTAAAACTTAGGAAATTGGTTGTTAGAAATTGGAAAATAGTAATGGAAAGTGGAAAATTGAAATTAGTATGTAATCCATTTTCTAGTCTCTATTTTCTATAACCACTTTCTATTTTCCATAAACTATTTTCATTTATTTAGGATTTAATGATTATAATTTACTTAGCTTTTGCCCAATACTAAAGCTAAGAGTGCCATCCTGACATATGTTCCATTCCTAATCTGAGTTTTCAAATATATAGCTCGAGGATCATTATCAACTTCGGGCAATATCTCCCCTACTCTTGGAAGAGGATGCATTAATATCGTATGTTTGCCGGCGTATGTATCCAAAAATTTTTGGCTTACGACAAACTTGTTTTTTACTTTTTCGTAGTCTTTAATATTTTCGAATCTTTCCTTCTGAATTCTTGTCCAGTACCATACTTCTGTATTTTTGGGAATATCTTGTTCGTTTTGAATCTCAATAATTTTTATTCCCCGATTCGTAAAATCAGAATACTCTTTTCTTGACAAACGAAGCTCGTCCGGGGAAAGTAGATACACTGTATTTTTTGGATATAAAGATAGGCCTCTTATTAAAGAGTGTACTGTTCTGCCGTTTAGCATGTCTCCTGCTATAAGCAAGTTTAGATTGTCGAGTCTTTCGAATTTTTCATAAATAGTATAAAGGTCAAGAAGCGCTTGAGTTGGGTGTTCCCCTATCCCATTTCCGGCATTAACGATAGGCACAAGTCTTGCAATTTCCGCAGCTTTTGATGCAGCGCCAACCGTTGGATGTCTTAGAACAATTGCGTCGGAATATGCTTCAAAGACTCTTATAGTGTCTTCGAATGTTTCGCCCTTTACAACAGATGAAAATTGTTGGGGATTTAGGATTTCTACTGTTTGTCCGCCGATTTGCTTAACTGCGGTTGAGAAAGATCCAAAAGTCCTACTTGATGGTTCGTAAAAAAGTAAAACAACTATTTTTCCTGCGAGAATTTTGGAAGGCATTGCCTTAAACGCAATCTCGCGCATTTTTGGAACAAGGGAGAATAATATTTTTATATCTTTTTGGGAAAATTGATCAAGAGAAATAATGTCTTTTCCTTTAAAATTGCCGTTGATTTTATTAGAAAGACTGTTGTCCATAAAAAAACCAGAGTTTTTCTTGCCTCTGGGATTTTACTTTAGCAGAAATTATCGTTATGGTCAATGAGGAAAATATTTTGCGGATGGACAAAAAAGAAGTATTTTGATAGAATTTTTTGCGTGAATGAAAGAGGAAGTTTTCTTGGTATTTTAGTTGAAAAATTGTCATTCGCGCGAGAGGTTGAGGATCGTAAGGGAGTATCAACGAACGCTTTGGAAAAAGATGTTTTAAGACAGATCAGTCAAGTAAGTAAAGCACAAAATGGCAATATCATTTCCGGTGAAGGCGTAACCAAATCCGGAATTGAAGGTTGAAAAATTCTCCTCATTGATTTTTGGGTTGTAAATAAGGTATCTTCTATATAATTACAAATATGTCGCAACAAGAGTTTGATCCTCAAACAGGAGACACCTTACGTAAACCTAGGGATAATTTTCCGCCATTAATGTCTCTGGGAGAAATATTTCCAGGCATCGATAGAGATTTTAGAATCCACAGAGGGAAAGTTCGGGAAAGTGTTGATTTAGGCGACAAGCTTCTTATGGTTGCGACAGATAGAATATCTACCTTTGATGTTGGGCACCCCAATGGAATACCGGGCAAAGGGGAAATATTAACCCAAATGACTCTGAGTTGGCTTAATTTACTCGGGAGGATTGTTCCAAATCATCTCATAACAGCTAATGCTCAAGAATTCCCAGAGCCTTTTAATAATAATGCGCTGGCAGGACGATCCATACTGGTTAAAAAATTGAGAATGGTTCATATAGAGGGTGTTGCTAGAGGGTATATTACAGGTTCTGCGCTGGCAGAGTACGGTAAGACTGGAGCTGTGTGTGGAATTCGATTGCGATCAGGACTTGTTGAGTCAGAAAGATTGGATGAGCCTATATTTACCCCGTCAACAAAAGCTACTGTAGGACATGATGAAAATATAGATTTTGAGAGAATGGTAGCGATCATAAAGGAGAATTTTCCTGATTTAGACGCTAATTCATTAGCTAAACATTTAAAAGAAAAAACATTGGAATTATATTTGGCTGGCGCTGAGTATGCTTTATCTCGTGGAATTATAATTGCTGATACAAAACTAGAATTTGGGCTTAATGATGAAGGGAAATTAGTTCTGGGTGATGAGGTTTTTACTCCGGACTCCTCTAGATTTTGGGATGCAGCTTTATATCAGTCTGGTAGATCCCAAGATAGTCTCGATAAGCAATACGTTAGAGACTATGTGACATCAATAGGATGGAGCAAACAACCCCCGGCGCCATTTCTACCCCCTGAAGTAGTAAGCAGAACCTCTCAAAAGTATGCAGAAGTGCAAAGAAGGCTTTTTAGTTAACACCTGAGAGCGTTCTGGTTTGGATTTTCTGCCGATTTAACTAGGTTTCCTAAGAGCATCGCGACGTTGAGTGGGACTACCTTCCTGACATCTCTTCGAGAAGTTCTTTTGGGGTTACGATACGTAATGGCAAAAACTTTTTCTTTATATCTGGTCGTACTACATGTTTTTTGTCCAGTGAAACTAAATATGCACATTTAGTAAGCAGTGCTCCTGCAAAAAGATGTGCATCTTCTTCCTCTACGTAATCTTTAAAGGGCTCAATCTCTTCAGCAGTAATACTTTCTCGTATTATTAGCCCACTATTTACGATAAATTGACCTATCTTTTCGTATGATCTTTTCAATTTTTTTGGCTTGTCTTTCTCAAGTATTTCTTCTAGTACTGTCTGTGAAGTAATTCCTATGAAAACTTTTGACTTAATATGCTGAAGAAGCATCGAAGAACCGCCTGTTGGTGATAATAAAGCAGCAATGATAACTGAAGCGTCAAAAAATACTCTCATGCACGAGAAATGCTGGAAAGGTTTTGTTGCACTTTTTGAGCAAGTTTTTTAGATATAGCGTCCTCTTTTAGGAAATCGTCAATTTCTGCTTTTGTGTAAACTCGATATGGGGTTTTTGGGCTTTGCGCAGATTCTATAATTACTTTATTTCCCTCTTTTTTAGCCTTTACAATATCGCCATTTTGGATTCTCATTTCATCTCTCCATTTTTTCGGAAGGGTCACCATTCCCTCTCCTAAAACTTTTAGCCATTGTTCTTGGGTAATATTAGTTGCAGCTTGGTTCATAATCTCTTTAGTTTAACTTTCCAACTTCTTAAATTATAAACTATCCAACTCTCTGGTGTCAATGAGGAAAAAATTAATGTACCAACCATGGGTCGGATGCTTACTGCTTGCTAGGTTTAATATGATTCCCAAATATGAAGTTTGCGAATTGAGAAGCGTCTTTTTGTAAAGTTAACAGCTCGTCTATATTAGATGCTTTTGCTGTGGGCACTAGGTAACCTCTCATACTTATTTCCCATTTAATTGGACTTTTTGAGTTGTAGTCTTCAGTAGCTTGGCGTAATCTGGCAAGTCTTGTTGATAGTTCAAGCGCATTTGGATACATAAAGGGGAAGGGGAAAAAAGTTACCCATGGATGGAGGCTTCCGTCAGGTTTATCCAAATGTCCTTCACATGATTCGTTTGTTTTTATGCCCAGTCCTGTTAGAGCTCTAACAAGGTCAGCAATCCCTTTTTCGATTCGATCATTGGGCAAAGGAATATCTTTCAATTCCCGCCATTCTTGGCTCATTGGAGATTCAATCATACTAACTAAACATTGTATTTAAACGGATTTCAAAATACAATTACTGATTTTCCGTCGCGGTAGCTAGGTTTTCTAAGAGCATTGCGACGTTGAGGGGGCCGACTCCGCCTGGGGTTGGGGTATAAAATGATGCGATATTTTTAATTTTTTCTTCATCATAGTCTCCGTGGAGTTTGCCATCATTTCCCTTATGCAAACCCACTCCTATTAAAATAACTCCTCTTTTGAGCATTTCTGGTTTTATAACATCCGGTTTCCCAACAGCGGAAATTATTACATCTGCAGTTTTTATAATTGCTTCTGCGTTTGGGGTTTTAGTGTCAATGACTAAAGGTTCAATGTTCATTTCTCTAAGCATCTTAATTATTGGCTTACCACCTGTTTCTCCTTTGCCAATAACGACTATTTTTTTAGATTTTAGCTTTGCAAGGTGAGACCTTGCGAGGCTAGGGACCTCTTTCAAAATCCTTAAAGCTGCTAAAGCAATTGGGGGACGGAATTTGGAGTTTGGGTGGAATCCGTCAACATCTTTATTGGGCTTAATGGCAAGAGAAATTGTGTTTGTGTTAATACTTGCAGGGAGTGGGCGCTGGACAATGATACCATGAATATTGTCATCATTGTTCAATTGTTCAATTGTTGCTAGTAATTTACTTTCGCTTACATTTGGTGGTAATTGTTTTACTGATATTTTTGCGCCAATATCTTTGCCTTTTATTTCTTTTTGGTTAACATAAGCAACAGAAGCGGGGTCTTTATCTATAAGAATAATTGCAAGATGAGGAGTTTTCCCTGCTCTTTAAGTTTGTCAATTCTTGGTTTTAGATTCTCGAAGATTTCGTTGGCAATTTGTTTTCCATCAATTTTCATCAATTATTCTTCTCCGCAGGTTGCAGAAGTAACCCTATCGGATTTATTTGAAAATCTCATTAATGCAACACCTTGGGTATTTCTGGAACGCCTTGGCACCGAGGAAATTTCAAGCTTTACTACCTGTCCTCTATTTGATGTAATAATTACGTCTTTGCAATTAGGCGGAATTACCTGGGCAAAAGCAACTTTTCCGGTTTTGGGTGTTACTTTGGCAACTTTTACTCCCTTCCCTCCCCTTCTTTGTCCTCTGAATTCTTCAACAGATGTTTTTTTGCCAAGGCCATTTTCCATAATGGTTAACAAATCAACCTTAGCGCTTTTATCTATTACGTCCATGCTTATAACTCGGTCGCCCTCGTCCAACCTTATCCCTCTTACTCCCATTGTATTTCTGCCCATGGGCCTTATAGAATTCTCTGAGAATCTTATTGCTTTGCCATCGTGGCTTGCTAAAATCACATCCTGATTTGCATCTGTTAACATGCTCCAAGCAAGCTCATCGCCTTTTTCCAGTTTTATTGCTGTTATTCCGTTTTTTCTTATATTTTCGAATTCAGATAACGATGTCTTTTTAACAGTGCCTTTTTTAGTAGTAAGAAATATATGTTTGGTTAACGATTCATTCTGATATGTAATAAAAGATTCAACTTTTTCGCCTTGTTCGATATTAATTAAATTAACAACAGCAGTGCCCTTGCTTGTTCTTTGAGACTCCGCTATTTCAAATGCACGCAGCTGATATACCTTGCCGCGATTCGTAAAGAATAAGATATTGTCGTGTGTTTGCGCGTAGCGGATATTCAAAATTCCGTCTTCGTCTTTGGTGGTCATGCCTCTTACTCCCTTACCGCCTCTTTGCTGAACTCTAAAACTATTTAAACTCTGCCGTTTTATATATCCTGTGTTTGTCAGAGTTATTACCGTTGGGTCATTTGGAATAAGATCTTCTTCGGAGAATTCGCCTACCTTACTTTTGAATACCCGTGTTCGTCTTGCGTCCTGGTATTTATTTTTAAGATTTAATAGTTCGTCTTTTATAACTGTTAAAATTTTTTCTGAATGATTCAAAAGGTCTTCTAAGTATGCAATTGTTTCTTTTACCATATCATACTCATCTTCTATTTTTTGCCGCTCAAGTGCCGCGAGGCGTCTTAACTGCATGTCCAAAATCGCAGTTGCCTGAAGTTCTGACAGCTTGAATTTTTCCATTAAGTTTTTCTTCGCATCTTCCTGTGTTTTGGATGCTCGTATGGTTTTGATTACAGCATCGATATTATCAACAGCAATCTTTAAGCCTTCCAAAATATGCAGCCTTGCTTTTGCCTGGCGCAGTTCAAATTCAGAGCGTCTTCTGACAACCTGATATCGATGTTTTAAATACTCCTCAAGAATTGTTTTAAGATTTAGGGTTTGTGGAGTTCCATCAACAAGCGCTACAACATTGACTGAAAAAATTGTCTGAAGACTCGTATGCTTGAAAAGATTGTTTAACACTTTCTTGGGTATCGCGTCTCTTTTGAGCTCTACAACAATTCGGGTACCATGCCTGTCTGATTCATCGCGCAAATCAGAGATGCCTTCTATTTTTTTCTCCCGGGCAAGGTCGGCAATACGGGCAACCAATAATGCTTTATTAACCTGATAAGGAATTTCCGTAACGATGATCGCGGATTTGCCATTCCCAATATCTTCAATATCTGCTTTTCCTCTAATTAGCACTCTTCCCCGTCCGGTTGTATAAACATTTTTAATCTCATTAATATCATAAATTGCTCCGGCTGTTGGGAAATCAGGACCTTTGATGAATTGGAGAAGCTCGTCAACGGTAACCTCCGATGTCATCCCGACTGAATCCTGAGCTTGTCGAAGGAGAGTGGAGGGATCTTTTTCACGGTTTTTTGATGAAAGAGATTCCTCGCCCGGCTTTGCCGGACTCGGAATGACAGGAGGCGTGATTTTCATCTTCCCGATCATAAACACAATCGCGTCAATAACTTCCGCCAGATTGTGAGGCGGAATTTTTGTGGCCATACCAACGGCAATTCCTTCGGACCCCATTAACAAGAGATTTGGCAGTTTGGCCGGAAGAAAAACCGGTTCTTTAATAGTTGCGTCAAAGTTGTCTATGTAGTTAACAGTTTCTTTATCCAAATCAAATAACATTTCTGCAGTAATGTTGGCTAATCTTGCCTCTGTGTATCGCATTGCCGCCGGGGGGTCGCCATCCATAGACCCAAAATTTCCCTGCCCGTCAACCAATGGATATCGCATAGAAAAACTTTGAGCAAGTCTGACTAATGCATCATATATTGGCAAGTCGCCATGAGGATGATATTTTCCCATTACTTCTCCGACAATTTTTGCGGATTTTGAATACTTTGCCGAATGGGTTAGGCCCATTTCATGCATGGCAAAAAGAATTCTTCGGTGGACCGGTTTTAAACCGTCTTTTACATCGGGCAGAGCCCTTGAAACAATAACAGACATCGCGTAATCAAGGTACGCCCGTTTCATCTCCCCTGTTATTTCTGTTTTTAATAATTTACCAATATCCATAAGTTAAATAGAAATTAGTTGTTAGAAATTGGAAAATAGTAATAGAAATTGGAAATTTGAAATTAGCATAATCCATTTTCTACTCTCTATTTTCTATTACCGCTTTCTATTTTCCATAAACTATTTTCATTTGTTTAGGACTAAGTGCTTCGCCCCGTTAGGCGTGGCTTCGAATTTATACAATGAAAGAAGCAATTAACAGCGCCACAATGTTCAAAACTTTAATCATCGGATTAATAGCAGGCCCGGCTGTATCTTTGTATGGATCGCCAACTGTATCTCCGGTGACTGCTGCCTGATGGGCAAAACTTCCTTTTCCGCCTAAATTACCCTCCTCGATAAATTTTTTGGTATTATCCCATGCAGCTCCACCTGTTGTCATAGAAATTGCTACAAAAAGACCGGTTATTATACTTCCAACCAACAATCCTCCCAGCGCTTTTGGTCCCAGGAAAAATCCAACAGCAATCGGAGAAACAATTGTAATAAGAGTTGGGAAAACCATTTGTTTAATCGCTGCCTGTGCTACAATATCAACTAATTTTCCGTATTCGGGTTTTGCAGCTCCATTCATTATGCCTTTTATTTCCTTAAATTGCCTTCTTACTTCATTAACAACAGCAACACTTGTTTTGCCAACGGCTTCCATTGCCAGCGCGCCAAAAAAGTATGGCAAAGCGCCACCTATAAATAGTCCGACAATTACCATTGGATCGGAAAGAGAAAATGAAGTTAATTTTACTTCTTGCGTATAACTTGCAAATAGTACCAAAGCCGCAAGACCCGCAGATCCTATCGCGTATGCTTTGGTAACTGCTTTTGTGGTATTTCCAACCGCGTCCAACGGATCGGTAACATTTCTAACCTTTTTATCCAAACCGGCCATTTCCGCAATGCCTCCTGCGTTGTCTGTGATCGGGCCAAAGGCATCAATCGCGACAATAATTCCTGTTAAAGAAAGCATAGATACTGCCGCAATAGCTATCCCGTAAAGCCCTGCTAAATTAAACGCGATTAGAATCCCGGCAGATATCAAAAGAATTGGAGCAAGAGTTGATTTCATAGAGTTTGCTAAGCCTGCTATTACATTGGTGCCATGGCCGGTTGTTGAAGCATTGGCGATTATTATTACAGGAGCGAATTTTTTGGATGTGTAATATTCGGTAATTACAACCATGCCGATTGTAATAATAAGCCCTACGATTGATGCGTAGAAAAGATTTAAGCTTGAAAAACTTTCTAATCCATTTGGAAAAAGAGCATTGGTTAGCATATAAAAACCAAAAATCGCAATGCCTATTGATATTGCCAGCCCTTGGTATAAAGCGCTCATTATTTTTTTGCCCCTAAGCTTTACAAAATACGTGCCGATAATTGAAGCAACTATCGAGATCGCGCCAATTAGTAACGGATAATTTAATACTGTCTGGTTTCCGTTAAAAGTAAGATCTCCCAAAATCATCGCGGCAACAATGGTTATCACATACGTTTCAAACAAATCAGCTGCCATTCCGGCATCATCCCCTACATTATCCCCTACCAAATCCGCAATAACTCCGGGATTTCTTGGGTCGTCCTCCGGTATCCCTTTTTCTATTTTTCCAACCATGTCTGTTCCAACATCTGCAGCTTTTGTAAAAATGCCGCCGCCTAATCTTGCGAATACAGAAATTAAAGATCCTCCAAATCCAAGAGCGATTAGGGGCTGTAGGCTATATGGCTCAAAATATTTAGTTGTAATTAAATAATAAAAGCCGCTAACAGAGAGAAGCGCTAGGCCTGCTACCATTAATCCTGTTATTGCTCCGCCTTTGAAAGCCAAAGAAAAAGCCGAAGATAGACCGCTTTTGGCAGCCTCGGCTGTTCTGACATTGCTCCTGACTGCTATGCTCATCCCGACAATTCCGGCAATCGCCGAAAAAATGGCTCCAATTGCAAAGCCAATCGCAGAAAGCGTGCCAAAGGTAAGATAAAGCAAAACAAAAATCACAGCTCCGATTATCGCGACAACTTTATACTGCCGTTTCATATAAGCAGTCGCGCCTTCTTTGATGGCATCGGCAATGTCGTTCATTTTCTTGTCACCCTTTGGGGATGATAAAACGTTTTGGGTTAGGAAAACACTGTAGATAACAGAAAGAAGCCCGGCAACAACGCTTATTGTCAAAGCGTTGTTTATAACAAAAGATAAGTCCATAACTATAGAAATATTATACTAAAATAAACGACAGAGTGCAAAGTTTAAATATTAAGACGCTTTGGGGAAAGGGGTTGGCTTTGTTGTAGGCAGTCTGCCTTCAAAGTCATCTACGATAGCGCTTGATCTGCCATATGTTATTTCCCTAAGCTTATCAGGGTTATAAGTTGTGTTTGTGGTAGCGACAATTTCTAAAATCATCGTTGTAGTTATTTCCCGATCATGCGCATTATAAGCAAAAGATTCTCCTACAGTTAAGATTTGTTTTTCAAGAATTTCGGGTGATAGATCAGTTTGATTTATGTCTCTTATAGCTGTGCTCGCATTGGCATTTATTAATCGAGCTTTACCGTCTTCAGGATACAAATGGTAGATATTAAATTCTGTTCTAAAATAAACGTCTGTAGCTCTTTCTCGTTCGCCTCCTGTTTCCTCACCAAATATAGTAGATAAAGGAAAATATTGTCCTCGGCCTTTTATTTGATACCCTAATTTATTGCCTTTTAAAGCAACCTTTGTTGCAGGCAGCTCGGTATTCTCAAGCTCTTCATGACGCGCTGTCATGGCCTTATGCTACTGCTGGATTGGCCGATTGTCAAGCCTTAGATTTTGGTGTTTCGTGTCATCCCGAACTTGTTTCGGGGTCTCGCTTCGCTCGAGATGCTGAAATAAATTCAGCATGACATGGTGTTAAACATCCAGTTGTGCGTGCTTCGCGTTGCTTTGGATGAAGTGTTTGCGGGGCGGGACTTCGTCGCCCATAAGCATGGTGAATACCGCGTCTGTATTTTCTGCGTCTTCAATACTTACCTGCTTTAAAATTCTGTTTGCAGGATTCATTGTTGTTTCCCAAAGCTGTTCCGGATTCATTTCTCCCAAACCTTTGTATCTTTGAATATTTATAAGGCCTTTTGTTTTCGTGCCGGCCATTGATTTCATTACGCTTTCTTTTTCATCATCGGAATAAGCATATTGTATGTCTTTGCCAGTTTGTAATTTGTAAAGCGGCGGTTGGGCGATATACAGATACCCTTGTTTTATAATTTCAGGTAAGTGCCGGAAGAAAAAAGTTAATATTAACGTTTCTATATGCTCTCCGTCAACATCGGCATCGGTCATAATAATAATCCTGTGATAGCGGAGTTTTTCAAACTTTGTCGTCTCCCCTATTCCGGCGCCTAGTGCAATAATCAGATTTTTTAATTCTTCATGTTCAATTATCTTATCAAGCCTTGCTCTTTCAGTATTTAATATTTTTCCGCCAATTGGTAAGATTGCCTGGAATTTTCTGTCTCTTCCCTGCTTGGCAGAACCACCGGCTGAGTCTCCCTCAACTATATATAATTCGGAAACGCTAGGATCTTTTTCCTGGCAATCTGCTAATTTTCCGGGAAGTGAGGATCCTTCAAGCGCGCCTTTTCGTAAGATTGCCTCTCTTGCAGCTTTTGCAGCCAGTCTGGCTTTTGACGCCAAATAAACTTTCTCCAATATTTTTCTTGCCTCGGAAGGATTTTCTTCAAAGTATGTGCTTAACCCCTCTTTTACTATTTGTTGTGTAAGCGGCTGAATTTCCGCGTTTCCTAATTTGCCTTTTGTCTGGCCTTCAAATTGAATTCTATCCTGGGGCATTTTGATATAAACTACAGCTGTTAATCCCTCTTTGGTGTCATCACCTGTTACCGAGTCGTCTCCTTCTTTAAAACTTCCGACTTTTTTGCCATAATCATTAATCGCGCGAGTTAGAGCCATTCTAAAACCTGTAAGGTGTGTGCCGCCATTGACAGTATTAATTACGTTGACATAACTTTCGACATTTTCGGTATAACCATTGTTATATTGCAATGCAACTTCTACCTCAACATCTCCTTCTTGCTTAATAATAAAAATTACATCATGGATCGGGCCTTTATTTTCGTTTAGTTTGGTAACAAGCGATGTAATTCCGCCTTCGAAATAATAATTTGCTTCTTTTTCTTTTCCTTCTCTTTTGTCGTATAAGTGAAAATAAAGTTTTGGGACAAGATACGCCCGTTCCCTGATCGCTTTTTTGATAATATCAAAGTCAAATTCAACAGTTGAAAAGATTTTTTTGTCCGGAAAAAAAGTTACAAAGGTTCCCGATTCTGATTTTAGATTGGAAGATTTAACTTCTTTAACAGTGGTTGTAGGTACTCCTCGTTCGTATTCTTGTCTGAAAACTTTTCCGTTTCTTTTTACCTCAATCCACATATTGGAAGATAAGGCATTTACAACTGATGCTCCGACTCCATGAAGACCACCTGAAATTTTGTAAGCTGATCCGCCAAACTTTCCTCCGGCATGAAGCTTGGTCATGACAATTTCAAGAGCGCTCTTTTTGTAAGCAGGCATGATATCAACCGGAATTCCTCTACCATCGTCAACAACTGTTGCGCTTCCGTCATTATTTAAAGTAATCCGGACATTTTTGGCAAACCCTGCCAAAGATTCGTCAACTGCGTTGTCTATAATTTCCCTTAGAGATTCATGGAGTCCGATTATGTCTGTTGACCCAATATACATTCCGGGGCGCTTTCGTACAGGTTCTAATCCTTCCAGAACCTGAATATGTTTTGCAGAGTAATCTGACCCCGATTTAATCGGGGCTGAGGATTGTTTAGCCTTAATTTCGGATTGTTTGGATGACGCCATAAAGACTATATTATCAGAAAAAACCCAAAATTACCAGCCCAAAAATAGTTTTAGGCTCCATGTTTTTTTATATTCATTGAAGACAAAAAACGATGGCATAATCCAACCATGTCTAAGTAATGCAAAGCTTTCACCTTAGAGGTGGAATAGATACGCCACCTTGGGTAAATTTTCTCACCATTTCACGCCAAAATATTCCTATCTAAATTTTTATATATTTGTCGGTATCAGTTTTTTAATTCTTTTAAATTGATCTCTAAATCTAGCATCAACATTTTTGAAGACTTCTGGTTTACCCTCAATACTAGATAGTATTGATTCCAATTTCTTACGTTCTCTTTCGTTACTTCGTTTTATAATCTCTTCTATGAGCAGTTCGGGTAAAAAATACATTGAATAACGTCTTTTTATGTTATACCAAGAGTAGGGATCGTATTTCTCTTCTATATTTTGTCCGTAGTTCTTCTCTTTTCTTTTTGTTCTTTCTATAACCAATCTAAAACCGCTTCCAGATAAAGATAGCCAAGCATTGACTCTGGCAATTGTATTGTGACTTACTTTCAATATTTTCCTTATGGCATCGTATGTGTTTCCTTTTATTAGTAGCCTTGCAATTTCAAGTCTTTTTGCCAGCATTTCAAGTTCCTGGGGAGAAAGAAGATCAGCTAAAAATTGAGCAGCCTCTTCCTTTTTATGTATCGAAGTTAAAGCTTCACATAAGGCAATTAACAGTTCTTGTCTCTCTTTTTTAGTTAGCTTTGGAATCCTTGAGAATTTAGCCATACCATTAATACTAGATAGTATCGATGGTAAAATCAAGGAGCAGAAAATAGTAGATTTGTTTATCTGAAATCAGTGAGGTTTAAATTAGACTATACTCTTCTTATGGTTTTTCTGATAGTTTCAATTGCGTAGTTTATTAGGTATTTTGGTTTATTGATTATTAAATCTTGGGCGTGGAGGTATTCTACATCCTGTCCGCCAAATCCGCGCTTAAAAAGTGATAATCCTGAAAATCTATGAGTAGGTTTGTCAATTGGCGAAACTCCCCAAAAGTTGTAACGTGTCATCCCCCGTTTTTTGGCTTCCAAGATTGCCTCCCATTGGATAAGATATGCTCCTCCATAATTTCTCCCTTCATCGGTACTTGCGCCATAATGATATACTGCTTCTTTGCCATAAAAAATAACAAAAGCCTGAGCTAAGAATTTATTATTAAACTCTGCATTATACAAAAGCGCATGTCCGCTTTCGGCAAAAACTTTGAACTGTTCATGCAAAAAATTGTAGGAAAATGGTACAAAATTTTGTCTTTTTGCTGTTTGGATTTGTAAATCATAGAAATCTTTTATCAAAGAAATATCAGTTGATGCTGTTATTTTAATGCCTTGTTTGATTGCCTTTTTGATTTCGTAACGCGTTGTTTTTCGCATTTGAGAAAGGAGCTCTTCTTCGGTTTTAGTTATATCAAGTTGAGAAGTTAGCTCAGCGTGAAGATGCATTGGCGCGTTGATAAATCCAAGTTTTTTAAATAAATTCTTTGAAAAATCATCAGAAACAAGTTGCGGTCTTACTCTTACGAAAACGCAATTTTTTTCTTTAGCGATTTTTTTAATTTCTTTAACAAAAGCATTTACGAGATTTTGGTTTTGCCAATCGATAATCGGTCCGCCGGGAACTGTTAAATACCGTCCGCGTTTCGCATTTTCAACAATCGAAAGCATTACTCCGACAAGCTTGTTATTTTCATAAAATCCTGTTCTTTGAATTTCATTTTTTAATTTTTTATGAAACTCTCCCCAGTACCACGATTGCAAAAAATTTGCCTCTTCGTGTTTGGCTAAAAACTCTTCCCGTTCATTTTTACTGTCAATATTTTTTACCAAGTATAATTCTGCACTTGGTTTCATTGTGATTTCAGCCATATATTAATTTGTTCTGCAATTTTTATCGCGTCATCTTCTGAGACATTTTTGTGAGTTGGTAAGTTAAGAATTGTATTTGCTGCAACTTTTGCGTTTTTAATATTATCATCAACGCTATCGTACCAGACATCCGAAACATACACGCCCTTGTCTTTGAGAGACTTAATAAGAGATTTTCTATTTTCCACAAAAATACAATACCGAAGAGTTGAGGGATAAGATATTTTTGGCTCAAGCATATTGTTATATATACCTACAATTTTCTTTCTGTGATTCAGGTTTTCTTCAAGATTGTCAAAGGCGTGCAGAACCAAACTGCAATACCAATTTGGCAGATCGTATTTAGTATAAAAACTTTCATTCATTGGTTTTGACAAAAGATTAAAGGATTTAAGTAGAAGATGAATAAATTTACCAATCCCGAAAGGATAAGATTTTCGGATTTTAAATGTAAAAAGAGGATAAAGTCGATCGATCGTTTGCTGCCTGCCTTGTAAGGTCTTACCTTGAGAAGCTAAATGATTTTGATATTTATTCTTTCTTATTATTAAAGCGCCGCCGGAGATAGCGTCGATAATTTTATCCTGACTAAATGATAAGACAACAAAATCTCCAATAGTTCCAGCTTCTTTGCCGTTTTCATAAACAGTCCGGACACTATGCGCGAGATCTTCGATCAAAATAAGATTATTTTCTTTGCAGATTTTTGCGATTTTTTCTATGTCGCAAGGGTAGCCCAAAGTGTTTTGAATAATCACAACTTTTATTTTCGGGTTTCGTTTTAAAGACTGTTCCAGTGTTTCTGCGGAAAAGTTTAGGTCTGAAGATCTTGGAAGATCAAGTAGTTCAGTTTCATAACCTTCATTATTAATCGCCTTGTAAACAGCGTAACAAGTAAATCCGTTTATAGCGACAAAACTATCTTTTGGAAGTTTTAAAATCTCAATTGCTAGCCCTATTGCCTCTCTTCCTTTATATGCAAGAATTGCTTTTCCCTGATATTTTTTCTCCAAAAAATCTATAAGTTCTTCTTTGTACAATTTTTTGTTTTGAGCAAATAAAGCCTTTAGAGCAAATTTTAAATTGTAATTCGAACCTAATGAGTTAAAGATGTTCATAGAATTAATTTTAAATTTTCAATTTCCAATTTTCATTGAATTTTCAATATTTAAATTTTTAATTATGATTTCAGCTACATCACTTGTATGGGTAAACATGGGTGAGTGTTTGGCGTTGTCAACAATATTTAGTTTTGAGTTTTTGATCAACTTGTTCATAAGTTTTCCATCGGAAAGAGGAGTTGTTTGATCATTCTCTCCCCAAATGATTAAAGTTGGGACTGTAACTTTATTCAAGCTTAATGACTTATCTGAATTAATGAGATTTAACATGGTTTGTTTCATAATTGGATTTGCATTTTTATAATCGCTCTCCCCTACTATTTTATATAATATGTTTTTAAGTTTCTGTGACGAACTAAATTTTTTGCCAACTTTTGAAATACTTTTGAACAACATTCGTTTAAAACGGATTACCAAATTATTGCGATAAATTCCCGCGCTATCAATTAAGATTAATTTTTCTAATTTTTCCGGATGTTTTATTGCAAAATTAAGAGCGATTCGCCCGCCGTTGGAATGACCGATTAAGATGACTTTATTGTTAAATTGTTTTATTGCATCAGCCACGTTTGACGTGGTTAAATTGTTAACTTTTTGATTGTCTATTTTCTGTTTCAACCATTCTACGTAATCATTTATGTTCCATGGTTTGTCTATTTTTTCAGTCAGGCCTGGAACATTAAGCATCTCAACCTCAAACCCATTTTTTTTGATTAAATCAATAAGGGGGTTCCATTTTTCAGTTGAGTATGTCCAGCCGTGTAGAATAAATATTTTATTGTTTATAGTCCCCATTGTTTTCTCCTTTTTTCCCAAACTTTTTCGCGTCTGCAGAGTTTTTTAATATCATTTTTATCAGCCAATAAATGTTCGATAATTCCTTCAAGAAATCTAGCGCCTTTAAATAGTACCACTTCCCCACCCTTCAGATTGTTCATCAAATAATCCAAAGCATCTTTTGGCATCAGAAACTTTATTATTTGCACCGTGTCATGCCGAACTTGTTTCGGCATCTCAATTCTTGAGGAACGGGATCCTGAAACAAGTTCAGGATGACCATGGGTTAGCCTTGGATAAGCGTATTTTAGTAGTCTTGGCCCAATCAAAATGACCTTTTCTAATCTCATTGAGGATACAAATTCTCCAAGTCTTTCATGTTCTTCTTTTTCTTCGTTTCCAAGCTCAATCATATCTCCCAAAACCAGCCATTTTTTATCGCTTGGATATTGATCAAACATTCCAAGAATAGACTTTACTCCATCCGGGGTCGCGTTATACGAGCTATCTATAATAATAGTGTTTTTAATTCCTTTAAATAGACCGCATCTTCCAGGCGGCAAGGTAAATTTCGAGAATGAGAAATCAGGTCTAATTTTAAGAAAATCAAGTAAAGCAAGTGTCATTTGGATTGAATAAGAAGTTTCTTTTGGAAGAAGTAGATTAATAGAATAGTCGTTGATATTAATCTTAAATTCTGTATGGTCTTTTAGTATTTTATAATCGGATAAATCTTTTTGACTAATATATTTAATTTTTGCTTTTGATCTTTGGGATTCTTTTTTAATTAAATCATCATCAGCGTTTAGGATTGCCAAATCTGATGTATTTTCTAAAAAATATCCAAACTCATGCGCTATAGCCTGCTCGACTGTTTTAAAGTCTTGATTTTTAACAAGATAGTCAAAATTTACAGTGTGGGTCCTACTGACATTTGTCCAAAGAGTAATATTAGGTTGTAGTAAGCTTGCTAAAAATTTACCTTCGAATGGACGGTCGCAATCAGCTTCAACTACATATAATTTTTCTTTGTAGGGTCTCTTAAAAGCTTTGAAAGGAGCAAATAAAAAAAGATACAGCCATTCGTCAGGCGTTAGGCTCTTGCGTTTTAATCCCAAAATATCAAATGGTATTCCAAAACTGCTGTTTGCCAGATGCGAGTATCGCGCTTTATCTTGAAGCTGAGATTCAATAAGATGCAAAAGAGTTGTTTTCCCGCTTGAACCTGTTACTAATATAATAGTAGGCTTCCAAATGGAGAGCTGAATCTTCGCAAAGAACCTAAAATAGTACGCAATCGGGAAATAGAGTAGGCTTTTAATTTGTTTAATCATGGGTAAAAACAACCACTCGTATTTTACCAGTTATGAGTAAAATATTCTATAAAATCAGTAAAGTATCATCTTTTGTTCGTATCCGGTTAGCTTTGAACATCGGGTGTTGTTTGGGCTCGAATCTAAGGATTACATCCTGTTAACCGGATCGTCAATAAGAAACCGATATAGGATCGGTATAGATAGTTATTAGTCATCCTCTAACATTGACGCATTTTGTTATATTGATTTAAATCAGTTAATGTTGTTAAATAAGAGGTATGAACGATATAAGTAAGAAACTTGCCTCTATTGAAAAAGTTATAAGCGCAATCAAAGGAAACATGGCTACCAAAGATGACATTAAAAACATGGCAACCAAGCAAGATTTAAAGACCATGGCTACCAAAGATGACATTAAGGGAATGGCAACCAAACAAGACTTGAAGGCCATGGCAACAAAAAAAGACTTGAAAAGCCTTGAATCAAAAATCCTCGATAGGATGGAGGAATCTCAGATGGAAATTATAGCAGCTGTTGACAAACATAAGGCAGATAAAGAAAGCATTATAGTTTTGGAGAAAAGAGTGGAGCGCCTTGAAGATAATGCTGGACTTCCCCCATATGCAGATCAATGAATTAATAGATATTTAAAAAGAGGTTTTCGAGGGCGAGACGCGGGTTAACATTAGTGGTTTTTAGAATTATGTGGGTTTTCTGGAAAGAGATTAAGATATTAACATAGTCTTTGGTCTTTGGTCTTTGGTCGCTGGCAGTTGGTTCGTTTTTGTAATTCGTAAGAAGAGTTTGTCTTGCAACAATGATCATTTTTTCAAGCCAGGGAACTACATCTTCTTTGTTTTTTGTGATATCCTGAGCGAGTTTTAGCCTATCCCCTACTCCAATTGAAAGTAAAGATATTAAGATATTAAAATATTGAGCGGTTTCCTCTCTCGAAAGTTCAGTAGGGTTATCTTTTAAATTAATTATTTCACATCTTGAAAGAATTGTTGGAAGCATAAGTTCTTTGTTTGGGACAGCCAAATATATAAGTGTATGTTGGGGCGGTTCTTCCAATAGCTTTAAGAGCGCATTTTGAGCTTGAATCGTAATTCCGTTAGTTCCATCTAAAATTACAGCTTTTGTTTTACTTTTAATTGGCTTTAAGATTATTTTTTTCTTAAGATTTTTTACATCCTCTACTCCTGCTGTTTTTTCAAAAGAATTGATATCGAGATCTATTTGGTCAATACCGTTATCAGTGCATAGTTTTATCGCGTAATCAATTGCTGTTTTTGGGTTTTTGGAAACGATTAGAAATGAATGCATATTTGCTGCTTGACCCTCCTGATCTCAGCATTCGCCTTTTCAGTACTATTCGTCCCGCTGAGCGGGATTCGTACACGGCTCATGCTTCGATTTCAGGCGGGTCTTCGTCGGCAAGCTGAGCTTGCCTCCTTGACATTATAACGTAATTTTTCATATTATTAAAATAATGCCCGATCCTTTTAAATCACCATCTGAAAACAAAACTTTGTTGGATATTTTGCTGTCAAAGCATTTGTTAACTGAAGATCAGTATAGAGATGTAAAAGTAAATAGCGCAACAAAAGGATTGTCCGAAGAAATTGTTTTGGTGTCAAAAAACATAGTAAGCGAAAAAAATATTGCAGAGGCAAAAGCTGCTCTTTTGGGTGTTCCATTTATAGCTTTGGAATCGGCATCTTTTTCTCCTCAGGCGCTTGGTTTTATACCTGCGTCTGTAGCAGAGAGGTTCTCTCTTATTCCTTTTTCCTACGATGACAAGACAAGAATATTGTCTGTTGCGATGAGTAATCCTATTGACTTGGATGCTGTTTCATTTGTCCGTCAAAAAACAGGCCTTAATATAAAAATCTTTGCTGCGGAAAAAAAAGACGTAGAAAAAGCTATTGATGTTGAGTACCGGCAGGGGTTGGTTGGCGAGGTCGGAGCGGCCTTAAAGGAATCGGAGGAGTCTAAGGCGAGTAGGACCCATACATATGATAGCAGCAGTATAGCGCAAATTGTTACGGAAGCCCCAATTGCAAAAATTGTTTCGACTATTTTGGATTACGCAGTTGCCAGCAGAGCTTCAGATATTCACATAGAGCCTCAAGGAGATAGAATTAGAGTTAGGTATAGAATAGATGGTATTTTGTACGATAGGTTAAGTCTTCCTCGAAATGTTCATGACGCTGTTGTATCTCGTATAAAAATCTTATCGGAGATGAAAATAGATGAGCATCGTATTCCTCAGGATGGTAGATTTAACTTTAAAGTGGCAGATAAAGAGGTGGACCTTCGTATTTCCGTGTTGCCAACAGTCAATGGAGAAAAAATAGTCATGAGGCTTCTTCGCAAATCAGGCGGGATTCCAACGCTTGAAGAGCTTGGCTTAAGCGGAAGCAGTCTTAGGAACTTAGAGACTGCCATCTTGCGACCGCATGGCATTATAATTGTTTGCGGTCCAACCGGAAGCGGTAAAACGACAACTCTTTATTCTGTTCTTTCAAAGCTAAACACAACAAGAGTAAATATTATGACTCTTGAAAATCCTGTTGAGTATGAAATGCAAGGAATTAATCAAGTAGCTATAAATCCTGCTGTTGGCCTTACTTTTGCAACAGGTCTTCGATCTTTTCTTCGTCAGGATCCAAACATTATATTGGTTGGAGAGATACGCGATCAGGAGACAACGGATCTGGCTATTCAAGCAGCGCTTACCGGGCATTTGGTTTTTTCAACCCTGCATACTTCAAATGCTGCCGGGGCGCTTCCCCGCTTGGTAGATTTAGGCGCTCAAGCATTTCTCCTTTCATCGACAATGAATGCGGTTTTGGCTCAAAGGATAGTTAGAAAAATTTGTTCTCATTGTAAGGAAAGCTATTTACCTCTTCCACAATTAGTTAAAGAGATGAAAGAAGTGTTGGGAAAACTTTTTCCGGCGGATCCGGAGGTTAAACTGTACAGAGGAAAAGGATGTGAAGAATGTGGCGCTTCGGGATATTTGGGCAGGATTGGTATTTATGAAACATTGAAAATGTCCGAGAAAATATTGGGTCTTGTCATAGAGAACTCGGATAGTGGTACAATAGAAAAACAGGCAGTACAGGAGGGCATGATTACGATGAAACAGGACGGATATTTGAAGGTTTTACAGGGAATAACTACTGTTGAGGAAGTAATCAGAGTAGCTCAGGAGTAAAAATTCGAAGCACTAAATCTTAAACAATTGAAAATAGTTTATGGAAAATAGAAAATGGTTATAGAAAATAGAGATTAGAGAATGGATTGTGCAAATTTCAATTTTCCAATCTCCATTACTATTTTCCAGTTTCTAATAACTAATTTCTAAGCTGTAAGATTTCGATATTCGAATTTCGGATTTTCATAAAATATGGATATTCAGGAATTATTTCATTTAACAATTAAAAATAACGCATCAGACCTGCATCTTTTGGTAGGTATTCCTCCCAGTGTTCGCGTAGACGGATCGTTAAGGTACTTATCGAATCGTCCCGCTATAACGGAAGAAGACATGGAAGCGATGATTTATTCGCTTTTAACGGCAGAGCAGAAAGATTTTTTACAGGCCAATAAAGAACTGGATTTTTCTTTTGGGTTCGGCGGCGGGACTTACGGAAACTTGGGCCGTTTCCGCGCTAATATATATTATCAAAGACGGTACCTAAGCGGCGCTTTCAGACTGTTTCCCCCGAATATACGAACAATTGAAGAGCTGCATTTGCCAAAAGTTCTTAATAATTTTGCAAAGCTAAAACAGGGTTTTGTTTTGGTTACAGGGCCTAACGGGCATGGTAAATCTACAACGCTTGCATCGATAATTAATCAGATAAATCTTGAAAGGGCTGCTCATATTTTAACCATTGAAGACCCGATAGAGTATATGTATCCAAGCGGTAAAAGTATTGTATCGCAAAGAGAGATGCATATAGATACTCATTCTTGGGATACCGCGCTTCGCGCCGCGCTTCGTGAAGATCCCGATGTTGTTTTAGTTGGAGAAATGCGTGATCCGGAAACAATTTCAACCGCAATTAGCGTTGCCGAAACCGGCCATTTGGTCTTCTCAACTCTTCATACAAACTCTGCTTCCCAAACTGTTGATAGAATGATTGATGTTTTTCCTGCCAACCAGCAAGCTCAGGTAAGGATTCAGCTTGCCGCTACACTTAAAGGAATCGTTTCACAGCGTCTTTTGCCCGCAATAAACGGAGGAAGAGTGCCGTCATGCGAACTACTTATTGGAACAAATGCGGTTGCGGGCATAATAAGAGACGGCAAAACGCATCTTCTGGATTCTGTTATACAAACATCCCAGGATGTTGGCATGATTAGCCTTGAGAATTCTTTAGCTTCTTTGGTAACAGAGGGCGTTGTTGATGCCGAAACCGCAAAAGGTTACGCGATACATCAGAGTGATTTTTCTCGACTTTCGAAATGAAAAATGAAGCTGTATTATAAGGCAATAGGAAAAGATGGAAAGTTTGTCCAAGGAATTATCGAAGCAAAAGACCCAAGTCAAGCCGCAGGATATTTAAGGAGTAAGGAATTTGTCCCTGTTCGCATCTCCAAACAGGAAAAGAATAAGTTCTTAGAATCGATTCCCATAATTGGACATAGAGCCAGCTCCAGGGATATTTTGATTTTTACAAGGCAGTTATCCGCAATGTTATCGGCAGGACTTACGCTTATTAAATCCCTTGATATCTTGAAGGACCAGTTAAACAAAGGATTGATGTCGGAGGTAATAGATGGGATTATTAGCGATATTGAAGAAGGAGAATCATTTTCTTCCGCAATTTCTAAATTTCCGAAAGTGTTCTCGCCAATTTACGTATCGATGATTAAAGCATCAGAATCCTCAGGTCTTTTAGATAAAGCCCTTTCCAGATTCGCGGACGATCTTGAGAAAGAACAAAGATTAAATAGCACTGTAAAAGGAGCTCTATTGTACCCCGCAATCGTTGTAGCGGGAATGGTTGCTGTTGCCGCAATTATGATGATATTCGTTATGCCTACCCTATCGGAACTTTATAAAAGTTTTCCGGATGCGCAGTTGCCTTTGCCAACGCAGATTGTGATCGGCGTTTCAAATTTTACAGTTAAATTTTGGCCTGTTCCTGTTATATTTTTAGTATTAATTAGTTTATTTTTCAGACGTTGGCGCAGGACTGAAGCAGGAAGGCTTATTTTCGATAGCTTGATTTTAAAACTTCCTATTTTTGGCACGCTTATCAGAAAATTGATACTTACAAAACTTTCAAGAACTTTGGGTCTTTTAGTCGGGACAGGCACTTTGGTGGTTCAGTCTCTCGAACAAGTGGCAGATGTTACCGGAAATATCCATTACAAAAATGCAATCGTAGATGTGTCAAAAAGAGTGGAAAAAGGCGAATCAATGGGAGATGCCATGTCTCACTATGCTCTATTCCCTCCGGTGCTTATTCAGCTTATCAAAAGCGGCGAGCAAACAGGAAAAATAGATGAGATACTTGTAAAAGCTTCCGAGTATTTTGAGGGAGAAGTTGATGAAACAGTCAAAACGCTAACAACTGCGATGGAGCCGGCGATTATGGTAATATTAGGCATTGGAGTAGCGTTTTTGGTTATTTCTGTGCTCACGCCGATTTACAGCTTAATATCATCATTTTAAAATTAAGGTTTCATCCTTCGACTTCGTCCCGCTAAGCGGGACTTCGCTCAGGATTTCAGCCGCGGCTTCAAGCTACGGCTTCAAGAATTTTTTAACATTGTCAATTAATTGGCCGGGAGTTATATCGGTTTTTACAATATATGAGCTAGCACCCTTATTTAGAGCTTGTTGCACCATAGCATCCTTAGTTAGATTAGTCAGAAGAATTATTGGGCCATTTTTTTCTTTTGGCGGGTTTTGAGAAATTGCTTTTATAACATCCAATCCTCCGGCTTTTGGCATCACCATATCCAAAAGAACTAAATCATATCCGCCTTTTTTGACTTTTTCTACTCCCGATACTCCATCTTCGGCATTATCAACTTCAAATCCGGCATTTTGCAAAACTTCCGTATAAAGTTCTATTATGTACGGATTGTCCTCAATAAGCAAAATCTTTTTGGCCATTAGGCTGAAGGTATCATAGTTTTAGCAAGAAAGTCAATACTCCTTGCCATTTTTTGAAGTTATGTGTATTATGATAATAACGTGGGTATATTTTTTCAAGAATCTTAGTTCTACAATAAACTTTTATTTTTTTTGTTATCACTTCTTGTTTTTAATTCCATCAAATCCCAAAGTACATTGTGGATTTCAAGTCGCACATCTTTTAGTATTTCATCAAGCTCTTGTGCTTTTTTATCTAAGTCAATCAGTATTTGAGGTAGTTTTTTTAATGAAGTATCCATATGAATAATTTTATAACATACAGTAGGCATATTGTCAAGTATTTGATAGCAATAATATGCATCAAATATTCAATATAGAATATGCATTTATTGCGTTTTGCTGTATAATACATATTATGCTTACATCAACCTTGGGTGGATTAATAAAGGATCATAGAATAAAAAAAAGACTTTCGCAATTAGAGGTGTCTCTTCGGATTGGCTGGAAGGACAGTACCCGCCTGTCAAAAATAGAACAGGGAAGAGTAGGAAAGCCAACTCGTGAGACCTTAGACAAGATCGTGAATGCGCTAGAGCTTAATGCATATGACAGGGGACAGATATTTCTAGCGACTCGCATTGTCCCAACAAGCGAAGAGGTAAACAGCGTTATTCTGAAAGTTAAAGAAAAAATGAAAGATTTTAAATATCCACTGATGCTTGTTGATTTTACGTGGAATACTTTTTATTTTAATAAACTTTGCATTGACCTTTTTAAACTATCTGATAAAGAATACCGTTTTTTAGAAAAAAATAAACTAAATTGGCTAGAACTACTTTTTCTGCGCAAGAGCTTCAACAATGTTAAACTAAAGGCTGGTTATACTGAAATGAGCATGAGCGTTTCAGAAGAATACTTTATTAGCCATTTTAAATTTGAACAGTCCAATAATACTAGCGAAAAGTGGTTCAGAAATCTTTTGCTAAAATTAAGTAAAGATTCTAATTTTCGGAAATTGTGGGCTAAAACTCCTCCTTCCAAAGAAGAACATTTTTACAACTATGAAATTAACCATTTTACAGGTAACTGGCGTGGAAAAGAGGAAACATTAAGATTCCATATTTTTGCAGTACACCCGACCTTCGATTCAAGATTTGCTTTATTAATTCATCAGCCTGCCGACGTAAACACATTCAAATTCTACGCAAAATAAGCCCAAAATCTCGACCCGCAAAAATTATTAACTTCTTGCCATTTTTTGAAGTTATGTATATTATAAATAAATGGTATGACGAAAAAAACTAAGTCTTCTCTGGGTCAATCTTTTAAAAATATAAAAAGGTTTAGACTTCACCATAAATTGATTTTTTCTCTCATTGGAATTGTAGGGATAATTTTGGTATGGAGAGGAGTCTGGACATTTTTTGATAATGCTCCCCTACTGAATGATCCAGTAGTTTCAATTATTGTTGGTTTTCTTTTAGTCGCTTTTTCAGGACTTTTCTTTAAATTACTTTGATGTTTTTAACCAATAGATAAGTATGAAACTCAACAAACAAATTATAAATAAAAGTAATCAATTCAAAACCCCATTTTTACTTGTTGATTTAAAACAAGTAAGTAAACATTACAATAATATCAAGAAAAATTTATCTGGCGTAGAAGTATTCTATTCAATGAAGGCAAATGATCATCCACGCATAGTTGAAACATTGGTAAAAGAAAATGCATCATTTGATATTACTTCCGAAAGAGAATTAAATTCATTAAATAAAAATAGTCTCTCTTCAAAGAAAATTACCTGTTTAAATCCAATAAAATCCCCAGAGTTTCTTAAAAGGCTTTTTGAAAATAAAATTACTATTATGGCATATGACTCATTTGATGAAGTGGATAAAATTGCAAGATATGCTCCTGGAAGTAAGCTTGTTCTTCGAATAGTGGTTGATAATGAAGGAAGCGATTGGCCATTAACAAAAAAATATGGTGTAAATCCAGCGGAAGCGCTTCCTTTATTGAAATATGCGCTGGGAAAAAAATTGCAGCCAATCGGATTAACATTTCACGTTGGCTCTCAATGTCGAAATAAAAATAACTGGGTTAATGCCTTATTTGTCTGCGAAACTTTATGGGCATTAGCAAAAAAAGAAAACATTCACTTTAATTTTTTAAGTTTGGGAGGAGGTTTGCCAATCCAACATGACAGACCAATACCAGCGTTAGAAGATATTGGTAAGGGAATAAAAAAAATGCTGAGCAATAATTTTAAATCAGCAGATTCCCCGCTTAGAGTAGCTATAGAACCAGGGCGGGCAATCGTAGGAGATAGTGCAATAATGGTTACGTCGGTTATTGGAAAAGCAAAAAGAGGAAGTGAAAATTGGCTATATGTAGATACTGGCGTATTTAATGGCTTTATGGAAACGATAGATGGATTTACTTATGACATCAAAACGATAAAAAATACTGCGATAAAGAAATTTACAATCGGCGGACCTTCTTGCGATAGTGTTGATATTCCCTTTAAGAATGTTGTTTTAGAGGATGTAAAGATAGGAGACAAAATATATGTTTTGAATGCAGGCGCATATACTACAGTGTATGCATCTACTTTTAATGGCTTTGAAATACCCAAAACATATTTTTTGAGTGACGATTAAGTAAGTATATTATATGGGTATATTTTTTTCAATCCTCTCTCCTGCAATTGCGGGAATCAGCAATTACATCGATAAAATTTTCTTAGATAAATACAAAATACTACCGGTTGTGATAACCATCTATAGTGGAATGGCTGGATTTGTTATAGGACTTGTGATTCTTTTTTTTACAGGTTTTTACCCAGTTGATTTTAGGTTAACCATGATTGTTCTTGCCTCAGGTTTTCTTACTAATTTATATCTTCTTCCCTATTACAAAGCATTAACATACGATGAGACATCTCGTGTTATTCCTTTTTTTCAATCCATTCCTATATTCGTGTTAATTTTAAGTTTTTTATTTTTGGGAGAGACCTTAAGCCTGAAACAATACATCGGCTGTTTTATTATAATTTTTGGTTCGTTTATGATTGCTTTAGAAAAATTTGACCTTAAAATTTTTAAAATTCGTCCAGCATTTTGGCTTATAATGCTATCAAGTTTTTTATATGCTATTTCGGTTGTGTTATATAAAGTTGGTGTTGAGGAAATTCCATTTTGGCATACCCTACCATATGAGGGGTTTGGAATGATCTTAGGATCATTAGCAATTTTTACATACAAGGATAACAAACAAATATTTTTAAAGCAGGCAAAAGGCTTTAAGAAAAATATATATGTACTTTTGTCAATAAATGAGATCATTTACGTACTTGCCCGATATACAACATATTTTGCGCTCTCATTAATTTCGGCAAGTATCGTAAATGTTTTATCGGGATTCCAGCCTTTTTTCGTATTGATATTCGGAATTATACTTTCTCTCTGGTTTCCTAAAGTATTGAGAGAGGTTATAAATAAAAAAGTCCTTTTTCAGAAAATAACATCTATTTCTCTTATGTTCATAGGATTATACTTTATTTTTTCTTAAGCCCTTTCCTTTATTATATATTTTTTAAGATAGAATACTGGTCGCCAAAGTTTTTTTGCTTTTTTTAAGCCTGAAATACCAAGGTCTTGTTCATAGTTAAGATATGCACACCCCAATTCCTTAAGTATTTTTGCCGTCTCGTGGTTAAGAAAAGGATAGATGCCTTGATATGTATTATCCCCTTTTTGTAAACTCATTCCTGCATAATTGCCTGGAAGAAGATGATACGTTGTAAATCCAATAAGTTTATTTTTATGATAGACCCCCAGTCCTGATATGTTGCGTAAGCCCGCTAAATCAAATAATTTTTCAACAGCTATTAATTCAATTTCTGTTTCACTTCGTTTTCTTCCTTTTTGTTTTTCCCAAAGGTAAAATAATTTTTTTATTTCTTGTTTTATTTCGTCTTGAGTTAAATCCAGACGTTTTATTACATAATCAGAGTATAGTTTTTTAAATAGTTTAACAAGGTTTCGTTTGTTATGGTATTTACTTCCCATCAAGCTTACTAATTCGTTAACTGATAGAATGTAGTCAAAGTTATCTTGATCTTCCGTGATAGAAAAAAAGTCTTGCAGATTGGGTGATGATATAATACTTATTTCAGGAATATGTTTTAGCTGTGGAGCAAGATTTTCTTCTTTACTTTTTAATAATAATTTTGTAATGGTATTTTTAGCATTATTAGTACCCAGGAAAGTATAGAAAGATTCGTCTGTAATATAATCTTGACGATTTACTACGAGATTGTTATCGAGAATAGAGATTGCAGTGTCAGTTCGTGGGTTGTAAATCCACAAGTCTATAAATTCGAAATCATTATATGGTGGAAACTGTTTAGTAAAGTCTTCGATAGCATTTCTATCATTAAGTTCTAATTTCTTAAAGTTAGGAAAAGTCGGGATCATGTATAGGTTATTATAAATGTACGCCTTGACTTATTGCAAGAAGTGTGTATAACATAAAGTGTGTTGGAAACTATTAAAAAGCAATGGTCCGCAAAAACTGCTGTAGTTTTTTTTATCCTCCTTACAGCTTGGTGGATTATTTTACAATTTATGAATCTTCCTCATGAAAGTGAGTACAATCAGTTATGGGCCGCTGTATATGGATTAGTAGCATTATGGGGAGGAATATGGGGTGTAATTATTTCACAAAAATGGGGAGGACTTCAAAGCGTTATGGGTAAAAGCATACTCTTTTTCGCTTTGGGTTTGCTTTCTCAAGAAATAGGACAAGTATTATATTCTTACTATATTTATTTTCTGCATCAACCGATTCCTTATCCATCAGTGGGAGATTACTTCTTTTGGGCTACCGTACCTCTTTACATTATTGCAGTAATATATTTAGCTAGAGCATCAGGCGTACACATTTCACTGCGATCTGTTACGGGCAAATTACAAGCAGTGTTAATTCCAGCAGGAATACTTTTATTATGTTATGCCATATTTCTACAAGGTTATGAATTTGACTGGGCTGATCCTATTAAAATTTTAATTGATTTGGGGGTTCCGATTGGAGAGGCAGTATATATTTCGATTGCACTTTTAACGTACATGCTGACCAGAGGTTTGCTAGGAGGAATAATGAAAAATAAAGTATTATTTATACTTATTGCTCTACTGGGTGAATTCATTGCTGATTGGGTTTTTCTGTATCAAGCAAGTCGTGAAATATGGTATGCGGGTGGGATAAATGACTATATGTACTTTGTAGCTTACTCTCTTATGGTATTAGGACTTTTGCAATTAAACACCGTATTGGCAAAAATAAGAAATAAATAGCCTTAATTATTATGGATATCTTTGCGAAGATAGCCGAAAAAATTATTAGAGAACAGGAAGGCATTATCGGGCCAGTTGCTTTAGAGCAGGCAGGTAAAGTGCCCGGGCTTACTCTAAATTGGCCAAAGCATGAAGTTGTGCTTGTGGGCGATAAAAAGGAAATAGTAGAAAAACTTGTTGAACAGTACGAACATCTTTTTGGCCAAGCGTCGGTTGAGGTGTGTAAAGACGCAGTAAAAGATTTGATTTCAACAATTCCCAAAACCCAAATGCCGCAATTTCTTCAATAACAATTGACATTAAGTATTAAGTGGATTATTCTTAAATAAAGTCAATATTAATTATGGCTCAATTGCCGGGTATTATATCCCGCATTATTGGCAAAACAAATAATCAGGCTTATAAAAGCCCTTACGGAGTACAGGGACTTCTGTACAGGCTCGTTCTGATAATGGCTTCAACCATCCGTTTGGAAGACTTAACCCATCAACTCTTGAGTGAACTGCTTACCAAAATGCATATTCATAATGGGGCGTTTGTGCTTATAACCGAGGAGGGTAAAATATATGAAGTAACGCATGAGGGCTATACTTCGGCTCCGGAATTTGATGAAGAAGAAATAAAGACTCTTCTTAATCAACCCAACACATTAGTTTTTGAAGAGTATGTAAGTGGATCGCTTAGGAATATAATGCGAAAACTTCACGCGGCAGTAGTTGTTAGATTGCATACGGAAAAAGAAAATATTGGCCTTTTGATTCTTGGAAGAAAAACATCTTTCGATTATTCCTATACGGCATTGGATAAGCAGGTGCTTGAAATCCTGGCTCCGGAGGCGGCAATTGCTGTTCAAAACGCCCAGAGTTTTGAAGAGATCAGAAGGTTTAATATAACCTTGGAACAAGAAATTAATAATGCAACATCTGAGCTTAAAAAAAGCAATGAAGAAGTTTACAAGAAGAATGTTGAGCTTGCTAAGATGGGAGAGCGTCTCTCGGATGCGAATGATAAATTAAAGTCTTTGGATAAACTTAAAGACGAATTTATTTCCCTTGCTTCTCATGAGCTAAGAACCCCGATGACAGCTATTAAATCCTATCTTTGGATGGTATTGCAAGGCGATGGAGGTAAAGTGTCGGAAAAACAGACAGAATACTTAAATAGGGCGTATAAATCAACAGACCATTTAATAGTTCTTGTAAGCGATATGCTAAATGTTTCAAGGATAGAGTCAGGAAGAATTACGCTTAATCTTACTCAGACGAAACTGGATCAGGTTGTAGACGATGTTATAGCAGAATTAACTCCCCGCGCAACTGAGCTGGATATTGAAATTTCTGCGGTCCCCAATCCTTCTTTGCCGCAGGTTTTGGCTGACCAGGACAAAATAAAAGAGGTATTAATAAATTTAATAGGCAATGCGTTTAAATTTACCCCAAAAAAAGGTAAAATAACCATTTCTTTAGCGCAAAAAGATGGAATGGTTGAGACAACAATATCGGATACAGGGATAGGTATTAAAAAAGAAGATATGCCAAAGCTTTTCCAGAAGTTTAGCATGGTAGGAGATAGTACGCAAAGAGCTCAAAATGCTCAGGGAACAGGGCTTGGCCTTTATATATGTAAATCTATAATAGAATTGCATGGAGGTAAAATTTGGGTTAATTCTCCGGGAATCGGGAAAGGAACAGCATTTACATTTTCCTTAAAAATTTCTAAATCAAGCTCAGCTTGACAAAGGTATTTAAATTACTTTAAAGTAAAATAGTATGGATTTCCTGTTGGCTTTAAAAATTCCGGGTATGACCGGAACAATTGTGCCGCCGGCGAATGTTCCAACAGGCGGTTTATTTTCAACAGGACAGGATGTTATTCGAGCCGGTATCACCTTTTTTCTTATAATAGTTATTCTTTTAGCTATATTTTATCTTCTCATTGGAGCTCTTCGTTACATTTTCTCAAGGGGCGATAAGCAAAAAATTCAAGGAGCGAGAGAAAAGATCACATATTCGATTGTCGGGCTTATAATTGCTTTTTTGGCATTTGCTTTGATGACGATAGTCAGCCAGTTCTTTAATGTTCCACTGCTTTCTCCTTTTACAGTCTCGGTCTCCCATAGCTGTGGAGCATGTACAAATATTGATCCTATCAATGTAACTGCCAGAGGATATGATATAAAAGTCGGGATAAGACTTGTATGGGTACATGTAGATAAGGACGGGGATGGGAATGCCGGGAATGATGTAGGTGAATCATTGCGTTGCGAATCGGGTATTTGCAGTTGGGATTTGAGTACGTTTGCTCCGGGAACATATATATATACTGGTCAAGCAGAAAATAGAGCAGGTGACAATATATATACCGAAAAGAAAAGTTTTACTATTACAAGACCAGGTTGTAATTTGATAAAGTCATGCGACACTTGCATAGTTTTTGGATGTATGTGGGCAAGAAGTGAGTTTAAACCTCTTGGTTGTTATACTATTAGTGATGGAAATAT
>Ga0155403_156_pt1 | contig 28083 bp, 25 predicted proteins | sample RifCSPhighO2_02_FD_106371 | JGI IMG/M metagenome (GOLD analysis project Ga0155403, IMG submission 106371) | Candidatus Levybacteria bacterium RIFCSPHIGHO2_02_FULL_37_13
GTAGTGGGTTTTGCGGAAGCGCGTGGAGCTTTGCCCTGATCTGAAAGGGCGAGACTTATCAAAACCTATTCCCCGTTCTCTTCGAAACTGTCTGGATAATGGATGATCTGATTCGGGTTCTCTAGTATTAATACTAGCGGGAGCAGTAGTTCTAGAAGGTCTTTGATTGCGCTCTTCATCCGAAAGCATAGTAAGATTTATTCTTCCTTGCTCATCTACTTCAATAACCGTGACATTAATCTTTTGACCAATTTTTACAACGTCATTTGGATTCTTAACAAACCCTGTTGACATTTGCGATACATGCACCATTCCTTCTTTTCCCGGCAGGAATTCAACAAATGCGCCGAACGGAAGAATTCTTTTAACCTCTCCTTCAAAGTTTTCTCCAACAGTTACTTCCCGGGTAATGCTTTTTACCCATTCAAGCGCTTTGGATACAGATTCTGTTGATGTTCCTGATATGGTTACCAATCCCGAATCTTCAACATCAACAGTTGCTCCTGTTTGGGCAATTATATTTTTAATTACCCTTCCCCCCGGACCAATTACTTCTCCTATCTTTTCAACAGGAACTTGTATTTGTTCTATTTTTGGAGCGTATTCAGAAACATCTTTACGGGATTCTGTAAGGACACTTTGCATTTTCCCCAGGATAAAAAGCCTTGCTTCTTTTGCTTTTTCAAAAACTTCTTTTATTTGGGCGATAGTTAATCCCATAATTTTTACATCGAGCTGTATTGCTGTAATTCCCGCATCTGTTCCAGCGACTTTAAAATCCATATCTCCTGAAAAATCCTCAAGTCCCAAAATATCAGTCAAAATCGCATATTTGTCGCCATCGGAAACCATTCCCATTGCAATTCCGGCAACCGGTTTTAAAATCGGAACTCCCGCATCCATTAGAGCAAGAGTTGATCCGCAAGTTGAAGCCATGGACGTTGAACCGTTGGAAGAAAGAATCTCTGAAACAACACGGATTGTATAGGGAAATTGTTCTTGTTTTGGGATAACTGCCCACAATGCACGCTCTGCCAACGCTCCATGCCCGATTTCTCTTCTTGATGGCACGCCTATTCTTCCTGTTTCTCCAACAGAATATGGAGGCATAGAATAGTGATGAATATATCTTTTTGACTCTTCTCCTTCCGCTGACTCGATCAATTGTTCAAGTCGAGGAGAACCTAATGTTACAACTGTCAAAGCCTGTGTGTCTCCTCTTTGGAAAATTGCGGATCCATGAGTGCGAGGCAAAACAGAAACCATTCCTGAAATTTGTCTAATTTCATCAATTTTTCTTCCATCAGGTCTTATTCCTTTTTTCAAAGTATTCTCTCTTATACTCTTAAAAAGAATGTGCTCTAGTGCTTTGGCAATCATCTTTTTATCAATGGAAAATTCTTGGTCGGAAATCTTTTCCTGCTCGATAATTTTATCTATCAAGTCCGATGAGTCTCCGCCTGATTCTTTGTTAACCCTGCTTTTAACAAGAGCAACGATTTCATCTTTGTATGATTTTTCAAGCAGTTTTAAAAGTTCTGCAAATTCTGAGTTCTCGGAAACTGTTTCTTTTTTTGCGCCTGATTTTTTTGCAAAATCTTCTATAAAATCAATAATTTTGTTATTTTCAATCTGCGCTCTTTTTATTGCCTCAAGAGCTATTTCTTCGGAGACTTGCAAGGCTCCCGCTTCTATCATCAAAGTCTTATCTTTTAATTGAGTTACAACTAAATCAAGATCCGATAGATCTGATTCCTGCGCTCCATGATTGATAAGAAATTCTTCTCCTCCGTTTTTTTCTTTTACATAGCCTATTCTTACAGCCCCAACAGGCCCTTTCCATGGAATTTTGGAAATTGCAAGCGCTGCGCTCGTTGCAATAATGGACAAGACATCAGGGGAATTTTCTCCGTCTACAGATAAGACAGTTACGATTATCTGAACTTCTTTTTTAAATTCTTTTGGGAAAAGCGGCCTTATAGAGCGGTCGATTAATCTTGCTATAAGAATAGAATCATCTGATGGTCTGCCTTCTCTTTTTACCCATCTTGAACCTTTAATTCTTCCTCCTGCATAGAGTCTTTCGACATATTCAACCGTAAGGGGAAAATAATCAATGTCTGTTCTTTCTTTTCCTTCGACAACCGTTACCAAAACCATGGTATCGCCAAGTCTTGCTAAAACAGAGGATGTGGCCTGTAATGCCAGTTCTCCTATTTCAAGAGTTAATGTTTTTCCGGCTAATTCTAAATTAACCTTAGTTTTTTGCGTCATCTTTAAGTCCAATCTTTTTCTCAATCACCAAGGAGCGTTTTTTATTCACTTTTGCTAAAAAGTTTATAAGCCTTCTTCTTTTTGCTATCATAGACAAAAGCCCGCGCCGACTATGCGTATCATGCGGATGGCCTTTTAAATGTTCTGTTAAACGGTTAATCCTTTCTGTTAGAAGTGCAATCTGGACTTCCGGGCTTCCGGTATCGCCATCTACTGTTTGAAACTGTTTTATAACATCCAGTTTTTGTTTTGTACTAAGCGGCATATTTAATAATTTAAAATTTTCAATTCGAAATTTGAAATGAAATCTTAATTTTTAAAATTTAAATTTGAAGTTTCATTGAAAATTGTAAATTTCAAATTAATTGACTATATTATACCAGTTTCCTAAAATCCAATCAATGGTCAATTATATAGCGGTTGAGCCTTTGTAGATTTTGGGTGCCAGCCAATCATCCGGAGGGTTATCGTCTCTTTTTTTCTCTGTTTTGTGTTCTGTCTTTTTAGGTAGGGAAGTTGTGAAAAAAGGATCGCGATCTTCAATAGCATCAAGGGTTTTTCTTGGAGCTTGCATTGTTCTTTTAGCGCCCTTTTTCATAAGCATAGCAACTGTTTCAAATGCTAAAGGAGAAGTTCTTGGATTTTGGAAGTTGTCTGTTGCCTCAGAAATTCCTGCTAAAAGATTTGATGCCGTATCGGTATCCAGATTAAGCCCTAAAGAAGATATAAGAGAAGCAACGCTTTCTGAGACTGAGGAAAGATCTTTGGAGACTAAGATAATATCACCAAAACCCTGATTGCTTTCTTTATTGTCAATATTAATAACTGTTGTATCTTTGAATTTTTCAGCGTCAAAAACGCTTCCCAAATCCGAAAGCCTGGGTGTTCCGACAATAAAAATAACGCTTGGAGCGGCTCCGAATCTTTTGTATTGTATGTCTGTTTCGTCAAAAGACAATCCTTGTTTTCCCGCTTTAACAATAATATTTATAAATCCATCTTCGCGGGTATAGGAAATTTTTTCTATGTCGCCTCTGTCTGGAAAAGATACGGTCAAATCTGCCGCATCGTTATGTAATGTTGTTTGCACTTTATCTATACCGACTAAAGATGAGACTTCAACGATTGGTTCGGTTGGACAGGCAATAGATACTGTTTTGCCTGAATTGGACAGGCTCAAGTATAAAGCAAGCGATGCCGCCATTTCGTCAATGCCGGGATTTTTGCCAACAGCAATGGAGATTTTATCATTTTTGTCCAATAGTGTTCTTATTTTATCTACGTTTAGGTTGTCCATATTTACCTCTCACCAGTTATCAAATCGCTATAATTTAAATCTAAATCCCACACCGCAACTGGTGAGGGGCTTATCCATGACATACTAACACATCACCTATAGTAAAGTCAAGAAAAGGGGAGAGTGTAATTCCTGCTTCGTGTCCTTTTTCAACTTTTGAAACAGGATTTTTACCAACCCTCATTGATGTGATTCTGCTTTCTCCTATAATTTCATCTCCGTCGGCTGACTGACGTATTAATCTTACTTTGTCCCCTCTGGCAACTCTTCCTTCCTGTACAGAAATACCTAAGACCTTTGTTTTTTCAAAAGGGAAAGACGCTAGCACTTTTGCAGTGCCAAAAATTTCCTCAGCAACTTTTAGCTGTTTTCCGGCGACGACGTCATTTATTTCATTAATCAGTTCATAGATTATGTTATAGTTTTTGAAGAGCACCTTTTCAACAGAACATAATTTCGTAACTTCCGATCTGGCTTTTGTATTAAATCCTATTACGATTGCGCCAATAGATTTAGCAAGCAAGACATCTGCAGGCGACACCTCGCCTGTTTTTTGCAACACTACATTAACTTCTTTTGGCAATCCATTGATAATTGCTTCAAGGGATCCAAGCGTATCGGCGCAAAGCACTATAGAAACAACATTTTCCTTAGTTTCCAGGCTTGGCTCATATTTGGCAACAGGGCTAATTATTGGCATATCAGGGGATATTTTTTTAAGCGCAATATCGGAGTGTTTGTAAACAATACTTCCTACCTTTGGGACTTTTTCAAATCCCAATATTTCAACAGCATCTCCTACTGTTGCTCTTTTTAAATGCGTACTCTTATCGTCTATTATTGTTCTAACGCGTCCTTTTTGATTATCGATAGAGATTTCATCTCCAACAGTTATAGTGCCGTTTTTAATAACAATTGTTGCCCGGGGTCCTGCTTTTTGATCAAGTTTTGATTCGATAACAATTGCGTTAAATTCTCCGTTTTCTGAAAGAGAAGAATTATCTCCTTTCATTTCAAAAACAAGAAGTATTAGCTCTAGCAATTCTTTTATATTGGTATTCATTTTTGCTGAAACTTCAATGATGGGAACATCTCCTCCCAAGCCTTCCAATAAAATCCCCTCTTTTAATAATTGTTGTTTAATTTTTTCGGTATTTTTATTGGGAAGATCTGACTTGGTCAAAACAACAATAATAGGGATTTTTGATTCTGTTAGAAGGACAATACTTTCTTTGGTTTGCGGCATTACATCATCAACTGCGGAAATTACCAAAAGCCCAATGTCTGCTGCTTGGGTACCCCGTCCTCGCATCTTAGCAAATGCTTCATGTCCAGGGGTGTCAATAAAAGTAATTTGTCTTTTTATCCCTTCATGAACAATTTCTATTTTAGATGCTCCGATCGCCTGAGTAATTCCTCCGTGTTCTTTTTGTACTAAATTGGTTTTACGAATTGCGTCAAGTAGGCTGGTTTTTCCATGATCAACATGGCCTAGAACTGCTACGACTGGAGGATAAAAATTTGTTGGAACTTTAATTGTCGATTTTGTTTTTGTCTTAGCCATACATTGCTAATTTTAAATTCGAAATTTGAAATTTTCAACGAATTTTTAATATTTAAATTTTCAAATTTAGATTTCATTTCAAATTGGAAATTGAAAATTTTACTTCTTTTCTTCCTTTTTCTTTTTTGCTTTAACTGCTTTCTTTTTTTCTATCTTAATCTCCGGTTTTTGTTCTTTTGCAACCACTGAATCAGTGAATTTCTGCGTTTCATTTTCCTTCTGTGTTTCAGTGGTTGCAGTTTTTTTATCATTTTTCTCCTCAGCCTCTACAGTCTTTTCTTCCTCAGGTGATATTTCAATTCTAAAACCGGTAAGTTTTGAAGCAAGGCGAACATTTTGTCCATCCTTACCGATAGCAAGCGAAAGCTCTTCTTGCGGAACTCTTACGAAAGCTACTTTTGTTTCATTGTCAATTTTTTGAGCCGTAACATTTTTAGCAGGGGAGAGCGCTGCTACAATATATGATTTTGGGTCTTCCTGCCATTGGATAATGTCAATTTTTTCAAGGTTCGCAAATTCCTGAATTACAGCTTGAATCCTGACGCCCTTTTGTCCAACACAGCTGCCTACAGGATCGATTCCTTTTTGATTGGAATAAACTGCAACTTTGCTGCGGGTGCCGCTTTCTCTTGCAATGTCTTTTATGATCACACTTCCCATGCGAATTTCCGGAACTTCTCTACTGAATAGCCCCTGGAGTAAACCTGAATTGGATCTTGAAACTATGATTTCTTGCCCTTTTAATCCTTCCCTGATTTCAAGGATATAGACAGTCAGTCTTTGATTTAAATTGTATCTCTCGTTTGGTATCTGCTCGGAGGTGGGCATAAGAGCTTCTGTTTTTCCAACATCAACAATTACATTTGGGCCTGCAAATCTTAAAACCCTGCCGTTTACAATAGTTCCGATTCGAAGTTTGTAATCAGCAAAGATTGCTTCTTTTTCTCTTTCTCTTATTTTTTGCAAAATTACTTGTCGTGCAGTTTGCGCCGCAATTCTTCCGAAACCCGGTGGGGTAACGTCTTTATCGCTTTTGAATATTCGGGCTTCTCCTGTATTTTTGTCTAAAGTTGTAGAAAATTCCTCAATTTCTATTCCGGGGTGGTCTTTTTTGTATGCGGCAAGAATGGCGTTTTTTACAGTTTCCAAAACAACAGAAACATCAACGCCTCTTTCGTTGGCGACTTGATTTAGTGCTAATGCAAATTCGCTTCTTTGTACAGCCGGCATAACGAATGTAAGTATACCAGATTCAATCCTAACCTTCAACCTCTCAAGAAACAATTTTTTTCCGATTGACAGGGAAAGCTACTGATGTTATGTTAAGAAAGTATGGATGCTGCTCAGATAATTTTATTTTTGGTAATTATTATATTAACAATTCTTCTTGTCGCTCTGGGTATTCAGGTATTTTTTATTCTTCGCGAGCTCAAAAGAGCAGTTGGTAAGGCAAACAAAATCTTAGAAGACACAGGGGTTATTACCGAAAGCGTTTCGACTCCTCTTGCTACATTATCATCTTTAATGATGGGTATTAAGACAGGCATTTCTGCTGCAAATCTTCTTAAAAAGGTTTCAAAGTTCGGCGAGAAAAAAAATGAAGGCACTGAAGTTAGCGAATTAAAATCCGATCATGCAATATCGGAAGAAAAAAAACCACTGATCAGAAGATTTTTTAAGGGAATATCAAGGAAAAGAAATCTATAGGTATTTTTTTATATTTGCGTTGTGTTCGAGAATGGTTTTGGCGTAGTGGTTGTGGCCTGTTTTATCTGAAATGTAGTAAAAATATTCTGTATTGGCAGGGTTTAGCGCTGCCTGTAAGGAAGCAACACCGGGATTTGCAATCGGTTTTGGCGGAAGACCGGCATGAACATAAGTATTATAGAGAGAATTGATTTTTAAATCATCAAGCGTTAAGTCTTTTTTCCACCAGGTTTTTTTATCCTCTTGATATCCTAATGCATACTGTACGGTTGCATCAATATCCAACTTCATTCCAATATTTAATCTATTGAGCATTACGCTTGCTACAAGAGGACGATCTTGCGGAAATCTAGCCTCCCGTTCTATAAGTGAAGCTAATATAACACTATCTTCTTTAGAGAGCGGGCTATTTATATTTTGCGTAATTTCTGAAAATTTTTTTTCAAAATTATCCAACATTAGGGCAGTAATAATCTTGATGTCTGCATCTTTTGGAATAAGATAGGTATCTGGAAAAAGATATCCTTCGTTTGACTTCAGGATGCTTTGCCAGGATGGATCGTACGTAGCTAGCTCTTTTTGTAGGATTTCCGCGATTTCTTCCGCTCTTTTCCCTTCGGGAATTGTTATCCAAATATCAAGTATGCCATGCGTTAAATTTTGCGCGATATCTTCCGCTGTCATTGAAGGAGAAAGCCTAAAATCTCCTGCTTGAATTTGCTTATCAAGCCCCAGTTTTTTTAAAAGCAAAAAAAACACAATGGGATTTTTAATAAACCCTTTAGTTTTTAGATTGTAAGTAATTTCCCTAACAGTATCTCCTTTATTAACAACAAAAATAGAACTCGCTTTGTCCATAGGATTTACCGGTAATAACATGTTGTTCCACCAGAATATAAGCGCAAAAATAACAAAAATAGAAAAAATAATTACTATTAACAGTTTTTTCATAAAATTGTAGCAATTGGAAATCTTTGTAAAGTGTCTTTAGCTTCTTTAAGATTATCTTCTTTTTCACTATATAGAGTTAAGACAGTATCTCCTTTTTCAACATTCTTCCCGATCTTTTTGTCTAAAAAGATACCTGCGCCTTTTTGTGTCGGCGCTCCTAATAATCTTGCAATTATAGTTATGTCTTTACTATTTAGTTTTTTGACAATCCCGGATTTTGATGCTTTTAGTTCAAAGGGGTATCGGCCGGGTTTCAAATCCTCGCTGTCTATGTTTGGATTACCCCCCTGTTCTAAGATTATTTCCTGCATTTTTTTAAAAGCAGTGCCGTCTTGCAGTATTTTTGTTGCCCAACCAAAGGTATTGCCATAATTTTTCTTAACGGATAATTGGAGTTGTTGCGGAGAATCTTTTAGGCAGATATCCAAAAGATTTCCTGCCAGATTTATGCTTCTTATCTCAAGATCTAATGGCCGATTGGGTTTTTGTTGAAGAACTCTTATTGCTTCTCTGGTTTCAAGGATTGGTCCTATTCCTTGTCCTGCCGGTTCGTCGGTTCTGTGGATAAGTACGCGGATTGTTATATCAAATTTTTTTGCCAAAAATTCGAATTTTTTCTTTAGATTCTCTGCGTCTTTAAGCCTGTGGACTTTTACCATCGCGCCATATGGCAGATCTATTACTACATGATTTGAGCCAAATGCGATTTTTTTTGCCATTATGGAAACCAAGACTTTGTCATAGCTTTCATACAAAAGAGGTTTTTCAACTTTAATGATTATGTCATCAGCAGGAGCTATTCCAAAACTCCCTCCCCAGACAATGCATCCGTTTGTTTTTTTAACAACATTCAGGATCTTTTCCTTGGAAAGTTGAACAGGAGATAGAACCTCCATGTCATCCGCGGTGCCATCCGGTGTTGTTATGGCTCTGGATGAGCTTTTAGGAATTGTAAATCCGGCAGCAGCCACAATTGGCACGACAACAAGTGTCGTTCTGGTTCCCGGCACTCCGCCAATGGAGTGTTTATCTGCAACGATTCCTTTAAAATGCAGTTTTTCTCCTGTTTCAACCATTGCTTTAGTAAGATAGTACAATTCCTGATTTGTAAATCCTTTTGAATAACCGGAGGCTGCAAAATAGGTAGTTAAAATATCTCCAAGACGTTTCTTGGCTATCTGATCCATTACGGAATAAATTTCTTTATAAGATAACGTTTTACCAATTAATTTTTTCCTAATGGCATTTATAGCTATAAGTGTTTCTTCTTCGGAAGAAATCAAGGGTTTTTGTTGTTTCATAGATTTATTTACTTGTTATTTGTTTAATTGCTCGAGATATCATTGTTTTTATTAAGGACAGAAGAAAATAAAAAGAAGTATTTATAATACGATAAATGATCGGCCAAATCAATATTAAGAATTTTTTAGTGCGATAACTTTCCATAATTAAATAACGCTTAGCCTTGCCTTAACAACAAGTCTTTTCCAGACAGTTCCCGGGGGCGTGCAAGTGACAAGCGTTAGATACGAATTATCATAATTTTGTTCAAATGCGGAGGCATTGTTTGGATTTACGACGGTAATGTTAAATATCTTATGGAGGTACGTTACCCCGTTAACGTTAGAATATATGCTGTCTCCAATTTGAAGTTTGTGGATATTTGCAAAAATTGTCTTGTAGTCTTTAGGGTTGTAAAGCTGAGGCAGGGTTGAGTGTCCAAAGATTACTGCATTGCCAAACTCCCCAGGAATACTTGTCCCCTGGTAGTTAACTAAGTGTTTTGCTAAGTCTAAATCGATGGTTGATACATACGCATCTTTAATGCGTATTTTTGGTATAGAAAGAGTATATGAAGATACCTTAGGTTTTTCTAGAGCTTGAGAAGGATTGAAGTAAGGAAACCAATTTTTTGCGTCTGTGTAGTCTTTGTTTGTTATTGAATCATTGCTTCCTTGGTTTACGATTTCGTTTCTTGGAATAGATGTTGTAATATTTTGAGATGCAAAAATTGGAACAATATAAATTTGCCACATAACAAGAGGAGAGAATACATAAAGAAGGATCGTAAGTCCCAAAAATATTATTCCAAAACTTAACATGCGAAACCATTTTCTGATGGGTTTGCGAGTGGGTTTTCTATAGTAATATTTAATCATGAGCATTAACCACGATTTCTATGTTTTTAGAGATTCTTGGGAGCATTTTTGGAATGAAGGGAAGATCAAAAGAAGAAGATATACTAACAGTTGTTGATTGTGGAATTTTCAGGAGCAAATCTTTAGCATCTTTGTAGGACATGCCGGCAATTTCACTTATCAATTTGTTTTCATCTATTTTAGGCTGTAGAATTGCTTCAATATCAAGATTTACCTCAGCTTCTTCTTCGTTTTTATGCTTTATATCTTTGATGTCAACTTTAATATTATTTTCATTAAGGATTAGGTCTTTTTCAACGTTTTTTTCAATAAGGCTTAAGGCTTGTAAGATAAGATCTCTCTTGGAATACATAAGCGTTGCATAAACTACGGTTCCTTTTAGTGTAATTTTATTCGCTTCGTCATCAACGTCCTTATCGAAATTCTTCTTGTCTATTTTTTCAGAAAGCAAGATTGGAAGCATGTCGTTATCGGGCGGGGTAACTTTTGTGAGATCCTCCCTTGCTTTATCCTGCAGGGTTTTTGGAAGCTCTTTCAATAACTTATCTATGTCATTTTTTGAAACAACAGCAACTGTTTTTTTAGTTCCGCCTTCAAAAGGATCGTCGTTTTTAGCTGCAACTAACGGATTGTCTCCAATTGCAAATTTAGTGTTGGAAGGAAGATTGTATTCCGTCCCGATTTTGTTAGCCACAACATTAACTTTTGCTTTACCAGGGGTTGTACCTGAGAAAACATCGCCTGACGCGGATGCAACAGTGACGTTGTTATCTAAAGTAAAATCCAACCCGTTGGACGAGGTTGTCGTTACACCTTTTTGAAATGTTTTTGAGCTGCTTGTATTGTTAAATATCGTAATTATCCCCTTTGCTTTATTGCCTACATCTTTCTTGCCGGTTGTAGCAGTTGAGAGAGTTGCATCTAAAGATACAGACAAAGTCTTTCCGCCAATGACATTATCGGTAGGATTTGTAGGCCTTATGGTAGAGAATGTAATATCGCTATTTTGATTGATAATTTTTGGTTTAATTTCCAGGGAAACTGTTGCTTTGATTCCAAAAAAGTAAAAAAGCGCAAATCCAAGAAGCAAAAGGATAGCAAGTGCCGGGATGAAGATAATTTTTTTGCCGCTTATCTTAGGCATCGAGAAAGACGGTAATTTAGGTATTATTGATTTAATTATTTCTACAAAATTAAAAGTCTTTCTAGTTTTAATTTGTTGGTCGGAATCGATTTCCTGTTTAGCCAATGAAACATTCTGGGTAGTCTCGACTGTCGGCGAGGCAGGCGGGTGCGAGGCAATATCTACATCTTTGACAAATCCGAAATTATCCATCGAAAGATTTTCGAATGTCTCCTGTGGTTGTTCTTCTTCATGTCTTTCTTCTGTTTTTTTCTGGACGTTTGCTTCTAAGACTTCAAATCCCATTTGATTTGCAACGCCAAACAAAATTGCCCTGGCTTCAAAACCAACCTTTAGATTTGTTATTTGGGGTAGATGGAGAAAGGGCAGGCTTTTGGTCCATTGATGATGAATAAATTCCTGGCTTAAATCCTTCTGCCCATCAATAACAATGATACGTGAAGGAAAGATCTGAGATGTCGAAAAATGTTTTAGAAGATTATCAACGGTTGATGGGATATTTTCTTGAATTTCACCGTTTTTTGTCTCTGTAATCTTGCCGCTTCTTATTAAAGAAATTGTTGCAAATTTTTTCCCTGCGTCAACAAGAATAGCTGAGATAGGCGCACCTTCTTCTTTTTGGAGAAGGTATGCAATTGCTTGAGAAATAATCAAAAATCCTATTGGAGTAAGACCTAATTCATCGCTGACTTTTTTAAGCTTTACAAGATGATCTTTTTTAATCTTGTCGTTTTCTACCCAATCTTCTTTAACTCCAAAAATTGTTTTTTGTGTTTCCGAACCATCCGGAAGAACACTTTCTGCTTTGGATATTGCTTTATCTATTGTATCAAGAAGTTCTTCTTCGGTCGCGCTATCAATAGAATCTTCGAAGTATTCTTCATGTTGTCCGACAACTTGAATTTTACCTTTTTGTTCTTCGAAAATTACAGCGTGTGCTTTTTCGTTTCGAAGAACAAGGACTAAAAAAAAGGCGGGCTTTTTCTTAGCTAAACTTTTTAAAAAGGGCAGTTTCATAAATTTAACCGGCTATGCTATATAAACGTCTTTGTCCTTTTCCAATATTGTCCTGTTTTATTATCTTAAACTGTTTGAGCTTAGATGTAAAATCTACATGCGGTCCTCCACAAAACTCTTTTGAATAATCACCAATAAAATAAACTTTTACATTCTCCTGGTATTTTTCATCAAAGAGTCCTATTGCTCCTATTTCTTTGGCTTTTTTTAAAGGCATCATTTCAAAATGCACTTTAAGATTTTCATTTATTTTTTCATTTACGGTATCTTCAACTTTTTTAATCTCGTCGTCTGTTAATTTTTTGTCGTAATTAAAGTCAAATCTTATTCTCTTCGTTGTAATATTAGATCCTGTTTGATAAACATGATTACCCAGAATATCCCTGATTGCCTGATGCATTAGGTGTGTTGCCGTATGCCCCATGATAGTTTTTTCGCTGTGATCTGCCAAACCGCCCTTGAATTTTTGCCCTGATCCTTTTCTTGATAGTTCTTGATGCTTTTCCATTTCTTGGGCAAATGCTTGTTTGTCAAATATAAACCCTAAGTTTTCTATTTGTGTTGGAAAAAGACCATGTGTTGAATATAATTGAAAAGCATCCTGAGCTGAAATTTCCACAACTCCCTTAAGCTCACCGCCAACTCTAGTGCCGTATTTCTTTCTGATAAAGCTTTTAGCGTTTTCTAAGGTTTCCAAATATGCTTTTTCTTCCTCGAGTATCGTGTATTTGACTTTTTCAAAATTTTTAACAAGATTAGGATCAGTTTCCTTATATTGGTCAATGATTGATTCGACTATGGGAACTATATTATTTCCTCCAAGATTATGCAGGTTTTCAAAACCTCGTCTCAACAGTCTTCTTAAGATGTATCCTTGTTCCTTGTTTGACGGAGAAACACCGTTTGATGCGATAAGGATTCCTGCGATAAAATGATCAGCGATAATTCTTATTTGCTTTGAATGATTTTTGTATGTTGCGTCTGTATGTTGTCCAATAGCTTTGATAATTGGAGAAAAAAGCGAGGTTTGAAACATATCGCTTTTATTTTCTACTGCGGCCAACAATCTTTCCAATCCTCCGCCGAAATCTACATTTTTTTGCGGTAGTTTTTTAAAAGAACCATCTTTTTGCTTTTGGTATTCCATAAAAACACTATTGCCAATCTCTAAAAATCTTCCACAGTTACAATTGGGATGGCATTTTTCTCCAAATTTTTTGTCATGGGGTGTCCCAAAATCATAAAAAACTTCGCTATCTGGTCCTCCCGGTTCATTAGCTGGCATATTTTCAGGAACGCCAGCTCTTGACCACCAGTTTTTGTCAACGCCGTAATAAGAAATTCGTTCTTTTGGATCAAGTCCAACGCTTTCAAAAATCTCCTTCCAAATATTTGCTGATTCACTATCTTTTGGTACATCTTTATTGCCCTCAAAAACAGTTACATAGAGTTTTTTTGGGGAAAGTCCTAATTCTTTGGTTAGAAGTTCAAAAAACCAGGGGAGTTGTTCTTTTTTAAAATAATCGTCAAGGCTCCAATTGCCAAGCATCCTAAAAAAAGTTGTGTGGCGGTTGTCTCCGATTTCATCTATGTCTTGGGCCCGAAAAGAATTTTGCACATTAACCAATCTTTTTCCGGAGGGATGCGGTTCGCCTAAAAGATATGGAACCAAAGGCTGCATGCCGGATGAGGTAAAAAGAGTAGTCGGATCATTTTCCGGAACCAAAGAAGCATTTGGAATTCTCTTATGCCCTCTTTTTTCGAAAAAAGAAATATATTTTTCAATAATATCCTTTGCTGTCATTGTATTCAAATTATATCATATGAGTAAGATTCATAAGCTGTTCAGAATTTAGTATAATAAACTGTAATGTTAATTGTAATAAAAAAACACGCGACAAAAAAAGAAATAGAAGAAATGGCAAAAGATTTGGATGGTTTTGTAAAAGTAGTGGTTGATATTGAAAGGAAAATATTGACTGGGGGAGGAGAAAGGCATGTTGATGGCGAGCAGAGATTGCTGCAAGAGGGATCACATCAGAAGGATCTTTGGGGTGGTGGATTTGATCTCGAAACAAATGAGATTGACTACAACTCCATAATTAATCTTAGGCCATCGCAAAATAATCCCAGCAGAGATGTTTTGTCATCCGAAATCAGAGAAGATTTTGATAAAATAGTTAAAGATTTACTCTTATAAATATGGATTACAAAAGTAAAATATTAGATATTGCGATGAATTTAAACCGCGTTGGTAATTGGGCAGCAGATGATTTTGTGGGAAAAAGAAAAAGAATTGATTTTTTTTTAGAACAAACCAATAAATACGTGGCTTCGCTAAACACCTCTCAACTACCATTTAGGTTTAAAAAAACATTTTCTAATTTCTTGAAGGATTATTCATTGTTGATAAAAGATGTTAAGTTAAACCCTAAAGATTCTCTTGTTTGGGCAGAAAAAATGATGACATGGGGCAATATTCTTACCCACAGGTCTAAACTGTTGTAGGAGATCATGTAGTAATGTCAAATGAAGATGGATGTTTTAGATATAAAAACAAATAATAAGGATGAAGTAATTGATATAACAGATACTATCAATGAAATTATCGCAAAAAACAAAAAGGCAAGCGGTGTTTGTGTATTAAATCTTCTACATACCACTTGTGCTTTAACAACTGCAGATTTGGATTCCGGAACAGATGAGGATTTACTTGAGGTTTTGAGAAAAATGTTGCCGAAAATTGCTTATCGACATCCGCATGACCCATCGCACGCCGAAGATCATATGCTTTCCTCTATTGTAGGAACTTCTATTTCTCTTATTTTTCAAGATAAAAGTTTGGTCTTAGGAACTTGGCAAAGAGTGATTTTGGTCGAACTCAACGGACCAAAAACGCGCAAAATTGCTTATTCTTTAGCGTAGAAAAAATCTTTAGCTTGACACATGGAGTGTATCGTTTCAATTTTGCTTTATACCACATCGTCAATAGAATTCCGATATGAGATCGGTGTAGATACGACGATGTGGTTAAGTGGGCAGGTTGCGTGATTGCAGTGAGCTGCGAACTTCAAAACTCCAAGGTGGCGTATCTATTCCACCTCTAAGGTGGACAAAGTGCACAGAAACCACAGAAACCGTACTGAGAATTTCCTCAAACGTTAATCTCATAAATAGTTTTTTAGAGGGCAATCTTGGTGTTTACAGTGGGCGGGACAGTATTTTCGACCATAATCAATCATGCGGTTTGTGAAGTCGAACCACTCGCTTTTTGGCAAAATCTGCATTAAATCTTGTTCGATTTTGTTAGGGTCTTTGTTATTTGTTAAACCAAACAGGCGAGAAAGGCGAGTTACGTGAGTGTCGACTGCGATGCCTTCAACTATTCCATAGAGATTTCCCAAAATAATATTTGATGTTTTTCTGCCAACGCCCGGAAGCTCAATAAGTTCTTTCATGTTTTTCGGAATTTTGCCTTTGTATTTTTCATCAATTATTTTTGCTGTTTCTTTTATAAATTTTGCTTTTTGTCTGAATAACCCAAGTTTGCCCAAGTCTTTTTCCAAATGTTTTAAGTTTGAATTAGCATAATCCTCAATAGTTTTGTATTTCTTAAAAAGCTTTTGTGTTATCTCGTTTACTTTCTTATCTGTATTTCTTGCGGACAAAATTACAGCAACCAAAAGCTCAAATGGACTCTTGTAATTAAGAACTGTTTTGGGATTAGGAAACAACTTATCTAATTCTTTTAAAATCTTTGCAGTTTTTTCTTTTTTATCTTGCATATTTACTGGATTTATTATACCTTTTTTGCAAAAACAAAACGGAGTGGTATATAATGAATAAATTATGGCAAAAAGACATCATTATAGGAAAAGGAAATTTAAGCTAAAGCTTAAGAAGCAAACTATCTACTCGATCTTTTCATTCGGGTTAATTATAAGCGGGGTAATAATGCTTTTGACTTTTTTTGCGCAAGGACAGCCTACATTTATTACCATCAATAATGGTTTGAAAACATATTTCGGACCATTAGCAATATTATCTCCTTTTGTTTTAATACTTTTTGGTTTTTTATTCCTTGGTCTTAAGCTTTTTCTTTCTCGGCTTAATGTTTCAATCGGGTTTTTGTTATTTTTTGCTTCTTTAGTTGCTATTACAAAAGGCGGAATAGTTGGGATTTACCTTTTTGGTATGTTATCGGATATCCTAACAGATCTTGGAGCGTCTTTAGTGTATATTGGCGGAATAATTATCGGGATAATTGTGTTTTTTGATACTTCAATAGATGAAATTGTAGAATTTATCTCTTTTACAATAAAAAATATCTACAGACTCTTTCCAACAAAACTTTTCTCAGGTTTTAAGACCCAAAAAACACCTAATTTTAAGGGCATGCCAATGACTATAAAAGGAGGCAATAAAGAATCTCAGGATTTACAAAACAGAGAGCAAACAAAGATTCAAATTAACAAAAAAGACTCGCTTGCGCTTTCGGACAAACTAGTAAGCAATCCACTAGCCGCAAGCGGAGTGTGGGAGTATCCGCCGCTAAGTCTTCTTTCCGATACGTCAACGCATAAGGCAGATAGAGGAGATATAAAAAAAGTAGCATCAGTTATAGAAAAAACCCTGCAGAGTTTTGGTATTGGAGCAAAAGTTGTTGAGGTAAATCTTGGTCCGGCAGTTACCCAATACGCCATGGAGATTGCGTTAGGCACTAAGGTTTCAAAAATTACATCGCTTTCCAATGATTTGGCCTTAGCTACAGAAGCGCCGACAGGACAAATAAGAATTGAGGCTCCAATTCCGGGAAGAAGCTTAGTAGGTATAGAAATACCAAACAGAAGCCTTGAAGTTGTAACGCTCAAAACAATGCTTTCATCGGATGTTATGACTAAAAGTAAATCCAGACTTACTGTTTCGCTGGGGCTTGATGTAAGCGGCGCTCCCGTTGTTGCAAATATCGCAAAAATGCCCCATGTTTTAGTTGCGGGAACAACAGGATCGGGAAAATCAGTTCTTATTAATTCTTTCATTTCATCTCTTCTTTTTAGGGCATCCCCAGCGGAGGTTAAGCTTATTCTTATAGATCCCAAAAGAGTAGAATTAACAGGTTACAACGGCATACCTCATCTTATGACTCCGGTAATTGTTGAGGTTGAAAAAATTCTTGCTTCGTTGAAATGGGCAATGGATGAGATGGACAGGCGTTATAAAACCTTTGCGGAAAGAGGCGTTAGAAATGTTGATTCGTTTAACGAATTGGCTGGTTTTCAGTCGCTTCCTTATATTGTTATTTTAATAGATGAACTTGCGGATTTGATGGCATTTGCGCCGGTTGAAGTAGAAGATGCGATAGCTCGTCTTGCTCAGATGGCAAGAGCAACAGGAATTCATCTTGTTGTTTCTACTCAAAGACCCTCGGTTGATGTAATTACAGGACTTATTAAAGCCAATATTCCATGTAGAATTGCGTTTAATGTTTCATCCATGATTGACTCAAGGGTAATTATCGATACTCCAGGTGCTGAGAAACTATTAGGAAGGGGAGATATGCTTTATATCCCGCCAGACCAAGCAAAACCAACACGTATACAGGGAGCATTTGTTTCGGATAAAGATGTAAAAAAACTTGTTGACTACCTTAAATCAAAAAATCCAACTGTTGAATATACAGAGGAAATTACCTCAAGACCTCTGGTTGTTAAAAAAGGTATAGGGTCATCAAGCGCAGATGGTAGAGATGCGCTTTTTGAAGATGCGATAAGAATTGTTTGCCAATACGATAGGGCTTCGGCATCGCTTCTTCAGAGACGTTTATCTATTGGCTATTCAAGAGCAGCAAGAATTTTGGATCAGCTCGAAGAAGAGGGAGTTGTAGGGCATGCTGAAGGATCAAAGCCAAGGGATGTACTGGTAAGAAATGCTGACGAGTTTTTAAATAATCAACAAAAATGATACGGGCTGGCCAAAAATTAAAAGATAAAAGGATAGCTAAGGGCTTAACGATTGAGCAAGTCTCTAAGGAAACAAAAATAAGGGCTTCTTATCTTTCGGCAATAGAAAAAGGGGAGTACCAGAAATTGCCGGCAAGTACTTATATTCAAGGTTTTGTTAGAAATTACGCAAAGTATTTAGATCTTAACGAGCAGGAGATACTGGCGATTTTTAGAAGAGAATTTGATGAAAAAAAAGCATTTGCGGTTTTGCCAAAAGGATTGGTAAAAGAAGATTTTCCCATCAAAAGGATAAAGCTTGCCGATACAGCCAAGTTCATAATCTTGCTTGCAATAGCACTTTTAGGCTATATATTTTTCCAGTACAGGTTTGCGATTATTAGTCCGCCTCTTGAAATTTTAACGCCTAAGGATGGGGTAATTGTTTTATCATCAACAGTTTCTGTTTCCGGAAAAACAGACCCAAACGCAACGGTTTTTGTTAACAATGACAATGTATCTTTAGATAGTGATGGGAATTTTAAAAAATCAATTAATGTATTTCCGGGAAAGATTATAATTAGAATTAAGGCAATCAACTATTTTGGTAAAGAGAAAATTATAGAGAGACATATTGAAGTTAAATGATTTCAATAGAATCGGAATTAATAATATGAATTTAGAAGATTCCCTTGGTGACAAATCTCGAAATTTTTCTCCGTTTAAGTTTTTTGTTATTTTTTTTATATTCCTTATCCTTCTTAACTTAATTTATATTGATTTTTTGACCATCAAAAATGCCAATATGGGTACTACTCCGGTAAAACCTCCTGTCCAAAACGTAGAACAAAAAGTTAGCGACATCTGCCCCCAAAGTTGTGTTGATCAAATATTCGAAGCATCCGCATCATACAAACCCGTTGTGCAATCATCTTCTGCCGCTTCAAAAGAGATAGCTATTTCTAAAGGAGTTAAGGAATTTTTCATTTCTTTTGGCTCGGGTTCAAATTCATCAAGTGACTAGCAGGATGTTGAGGCATTGCAAGCATATATAGACAGATCAAACTACGAAGATCTAGAAAGTGTGGTATTTGAAGCATCTGTACACGTGCCGACAGGCAATCAAACTGCGGGGGTTCGGCTTTTTAACGCAACAGACAAGCATCCCGTCTGGTTTTCGGAAGTTTTTTTAATGGAGGGGGCACCCCTCAATTTTTAGTATCAAAACCCATAATATTAGACGAGGGAAATAAACTTTATAAAGTACAAATGAAAACAGAACTTCAATTTAAAGCAATTCTAGATCAGGCAAGAATCCATATTATAACTAAGTAGGTCTCATTTGTCTCCCTCTTGATAAATATCCTATATTATGATATTTTAGCTGATGTGTTAAATATAGATAGGCAAACATTGCTTGTTATGGCGCCACATCCCGACGATGAAGTTTTGGGTTGTGGTGGTTTAATAAAAAGAATAAAAGATAACGGCGGTAAAGTTTACGTCGTTTTTTTAACGGTTGGAAATACTAAAGATTATTCAAAATCCGGCAGCTCTACTATTCAAGAAAGAATAAAAGAAATCGAAAAAGTCGCTAAATTTTTAAAATACGATGATTATAAAATTGTTTTTCCCGGCGATGAGTTTCATTTGAAATTGGATCAAATGCCCAAAAAGGACTTAATCTCGGAAATTGAAAATGGACAAAGAATCTCATTAAATAAAATAAAACCAACTATTGTGGCAACTCCCCAACATCATGATTACAACCAAGACCATAGCGCATGTTCACAGGCGGTGCTTGCCGCAACACGTCCATTGTCTGATGAATTAAAGCCATTACAAAGAACAGTCTTAGGCTACGAATCTGTACCAACAGCGGATTGGTGGGATACGCCTCATAACGTAAATTTTTTTGTTCAATTAAGCGATTCTGATTTAGAAGCAAAACTTACTGCTTTGAAAATTTATCAATCTCAGGTAAGAAATGGAAATCATCCGAGGTCTCTTAAGTCAATGAAAAATCTAGCCAACCTAAGAGGAATGCAGAGTGGAAATGGAGTGGCCGAGGCTTTTTACTGTTACCGTCATATTGTATAGCTTATAATGCGAGTTACTATTTATCAACCAAGGTATTTTCCGCAATTACATTATTTTAACAGAATTTTAAATTCAGACACTTTTGTCCTATTGGATTCCGCTCAGTATACTAAGTCCTTAATTCATTTAACAAAAGTCGGTAAAGAAAGACATAGTTCTTACCAGTCTGATACGCCAATAAAACTTTCTTCGGGACACTATAGTCTAACCGTTCCTATAAAACACAACGGTCTTTTGCCAATAAACAAAACACAAATAGACTATTCTCATAAATGGGTTTCAAATCATCAAGGGGTAATAAAATCTGCTTACAGCAAAGGAAAATCGTTTGATAATTTATTTACGCAAGTCAGGGAAATTTTACTTAAAAAATACGATACGCTTGCAGAGCTTGATACGGCAACAATTATCTGGGGAATTTCATCTGTATTAAGATTAGGTATGGATTGCAAAGACCTTACGCTTGAAGAATTAAACAGAAGATTATCCAAGACAAAAAATATCCGTTTAAAAAAAGTATTATACAGTAGCGAGATTAACGCTCAAAGACCATCTGGTCTTCAAAAAGGCGCAGAGTGGACAATAGCAATTTGTCAGAATTTAGGCGCAACAGAATACTACCATGGCGCAACAGCAAAAGATTCCTATATGGAGCTTGAAGATTATAAGAAAAAAGGTGTTATCCCTATAACACAAGATTGGCAAGGAATTGAATACGGTCAACAATTCAGGGATAAAACCGGGTTTATATCAAATCTTTCTATACTCGATTTGTTATTTAATGCCGATCAAAAAGAAGCATTAAAAATAATTTTGTAGCAAATAAAGGATTTATTCCAAAAGATGCCAAATTGCCGGATCTTCCGCGCCAAGTCTCCAGATGAAGAATTTGTTGATGCCAAATTTACGATGGGCGATCCTAATTTTTTCATTTATTGTTTTGGCGTCTTCAAACCACAAGCTATGAGGTTCACCATTTATTTTATACAGAGCTACTCCCGATGAAGCTTTTTGATCATAAAAAACTTTAGCTTTAAAGTTATGTATTCTTTCCTCAACTTCTGGAAATGTTAATTCTTGGGCTTTATCCTTGCTCCAATCGTATCCGTTTGTTGTAAGCCCGATAACAATTTTGTCTTTATCAATAGTCTCTTTAGCATAAGCCAAAACAGAGTCGTAGATGTCAAGAGGTGTTTGGCCACCAGGCGATGTAAAGTTATTATGAAAGTTATACACCATAATTCCCACCAGATCAGCATACTTTCCAATCTCTTTATAATTCTGCGCCAACGCTGAGTCATAAGTATCTTTTCCGGTTCTTGCATACAAAATCATATAAAGCTTGATATTGTATTTATGTAAACCTTCTGCAGTTTTTTTTACAAATTGCGAAAATGAATGTTCGTCTGAACTTTTGAGTGTCTCAATATCTAGATACCAGCCCTCAAAACCTTCTTTTTTTGCCTCCTCGACGAGTTTACTTATAAAACGTTTTTGTACCTCTTGATTGTAAAGCAAGAGTTCTACTCTCTTTCGGTCAAAATCATCTCCTACAACAGGAATCATATGAATTTTTTTTTGCTTTGCGAAAGTTAGTAGTTGATTTTTTCTATCAAAGTCCATTTTTTCTAAGTCTCCATTTGGGCCGATATGATAGAAAAAAGCCGCAAGGGAATTAAGACTTTTGTGAATATATTTAAGTGTTCCTAATGAAAGTTTACCATCCCAGTAAGCAGTTATACCTGTAACCTCAATACGATTAAAATAATTTATTGAAACGTTGAGTAGTGAAATAAATATTATAACCAATAAAGAAATAAGTACAGGAAGAAAAATAATTCTATTCATTGTTAATTTTTTTGTAAATGGTAAATACGTCCTTTTTGTAAATAATTTTATATTTTTTATCAACTATATTCTTGATTGTAGGCGTAAGACTTGTATACTTATTTAATTCGACAATATTGAAGTAACCATCCATGACTGCTTTCCTATAAGCTTGTGTTCCTGTTTTTTTGTCATGCACAAAATAATAGGGTCCATCAATGTTTTTGTTCGGTACTTTCCCGTCTAAAGCCAAAACTGCTACGTCAGCTGATTCTGCCAATATTCGTTCATCTCCTGAAACTTGTTTTTGGAGATATTGCATTGCATCTGTAGAGTTTGGCCAACGGTATCCTAGCCCTTCTTTTTTAAGCGCAGAGTTTATATATTCCATAAACAAGAATGCTATGATTAAAATCACTAATATTCCTGATGCTTTATATTTTTGAGTAATAAAGGTACTAAGATATGCAGTAAATGGGAAGATAAAAAGAAGAGAAAAAATAGTACTTTGCTCCAATGTGGCAGAATTGTATGTAATTGTATGAATAATTATTGGGATAAAAGAAAGAAGAAAAATAAAGATTGGCGCATATGATCTTCGCAAACAGATAAGCGCTATCAGTCCTAAGATTCCTAGAAGATATGGTAAATATGTAGACTGTAAGAATTGGGTAATTATTCCTATTGAGCCTAGATTACTTCTGTTGACAACCTGACCTGTTACAAATTCTGTAAGCTCAGTTAAATATTTTCCGATATAAATACCAAGCCCAACTATTATCATAAAAATAAAAAATAGAACCTCGCTGATCTGTTTTTTGTTATAAACTTTTATATAAAGGTAGGCGAGCAAAAGTATAAAAGGAAAAAACATTAAAACAGTATATTTTGTAAGAAAAGCAAGTAAAAGACAAAGTGCCGACCAAAAATAGCTGTTAGGATTTTTTTTAAAAAGCGCATCCAGTAAAAAAACCAACCCGCCCAAAAAAAAGGTTACAGACAACATATCATATGTTGCGAGTCTGCTTAAAGAGATTGGGATTGCCGAGATTGCTAAAAATAACGCAGCAAAGATTCCTGTAGCTTTATTTAAATGTTCTTCTTTCCAAAAGTGTAACTTTTGGGTAAATTTATACATTAAATATACACTTAGCGTTCCTAAAATTACATTAATTAGTCTTGAGCCGATAATTCCTCCTGCTATGTAAGCCAAAGCTGAAATAGTGGGATAAAGCAGCGGCATTCCACCTACCCAGTTAAATGGAGTATGGTCATTAAAATTGCCATAAAATAACGTTTTGCCAAGCGTTATATAGATAGCTTCATCAAGAAATGGAGAGTTGTAATTTAGATTATATACTCTTACAACAAAAGCAATTATAAGAATAGCTATTATAGAAAGTGTGTATTTGTTTAGATATGACATAGTGGTTAAATTAGCACATTTAGCAAGATATATCAAGCAATATGCTATAATACGCGGGTGAAAATTATACCACATAATCAACCAACTTTAGGTAAAGAAGAGATAGAAGCAGTAAGGAAAGTTTTAGAAAGCAATTGGCTTATTGGAAGAGAAGAAGTCAAAAAACTAGAAAACTCCGTTAAAAAATCAGTTAATCGAAATTATGCAATCGCCACTAACAGCGGTACCTCTGCTTTACATTTGAGCCTATTAGTCCTTGGTGTAAAAGCTAAAGATGAGATTTTATTGCCAACATTTACAGTCTCAGATATATTAAATGCGATATATTATGTTGGCGCAAGGCCTATTCTTGTTGACATAGAAAAAAATGGATTCAATCTAGATATAGCTAAAGTAAAAGGAAAGCTTAACGGGAAAACAAAAGCGATTCTTATTCCTCACGCCTTTGGTTTTCCGGCAAAAATTGACCAGTTAAAAAAGTATAAAATTCCAATAATCGAAGATTGCGCTCAAGCCCTTGGAAGTTTTTACAAAGGTAAGCCAGTCGGTTCGTTTGGAGATTTAAGTATTTTTTCATTTTACGCGACAAAAATGATTACAAGCGGTCAGGGAGGAATGGTAGTAACCAACAATAAAGAGTATTACGATACAATGAAAGACCTAATAGATTATAATGGTAGGGATAATTATAAAGTTAGATACAATTATCCGATGACAGATATTGCGGCTAGCATTGTTAATGTTCAATTTGGAAAACTAAGATCTTTTATTGAAAAAAGGAAATATATAGCCTCAAAATATAATAAAATATTGGAAAATAAAAAAATATTATTTTGGCCAAAAAGAGAAGATGCGCACATAAACCATTTCAGATTTATTATAAAGTTTGATAGCAGAGTAACCCGGGATAAGATAAAAGAAAAATTAGCAAGGTATGGTATAACAACGATAATTCCTATCGCAAATTATGAGTTGCTGCATAACTTACTAAAACAAGACAGAAAATACTTTCAAAATGCAGAAAAATTAGCAAACACAACATTATCCCTTCCTATTTTTCCAAACCTTAGCGATGTAGAAATTGCGAGAATTGTTGAGAAGCTTAATAAAGTTCTATAACCTTTTAGGGCTTGTCCATGTTCCTCTTGATTTCAGGGTAAATGCTATGATTGGCGATCCAAGATAGATAAGTGCATCGATGTACCTTAAGATGAAAAAGAAAAGCCCATAGATAAGAAGAATCGGTTTTTTTTCCAAAATTGAGGCAATAATTGTTGAGATATAATCCATAACAAAAACACCAATTAGCACATCGCTTGCTTTTAAATGGTCGTAAATAAGGGGGATATTTATGTCTGTAAATCCATTCATGGCAAATTTAATAAGAACTATGGGTACAAGAGAGATAAAAAGAGCGTATAAGAATAATTCGACATAATAAGCAGTAGTACTAAACCAAAAAAAACTTGGCCAAATTCCGTGTCTTTTGACGGTTTGAAAAAATCCTATATTCCATCTTTGAACTTGTTTTATATAATCTTTTAGATTATAGGGATCTTGATGGATTCCAAAAATTTTTGGACTATAATATATCCGACCCAGTTTTTTTCTATGAAGTTCAAATGTCATATTAAAATCCTCAATAACAAGGTCTTGAGCATCGATTTCAATTTTTTTAAGCACTTTTGAGCGGTAAAGAGACAGGCTTCCGGGGACAATAAAGCTTACATTTGTGAATTTCCAAGTCTGTCCAAAACGCATTCCTAATTGAATAATTCTCCAAAGACGAATTCTATAAGTGATGAAAAGTTTTTGAAATAAACTATAATTTTGCAAACGAGCTATCCCGTGAGTTGCAACAGCAGCTATATTTGGGTCATTGAAAACCGGTAACGCTCTTTTTAGATAGTTTTTGTCAATTTCGGTATCAGCGTCGTTAATGAGTATCAATTTATAGGCTTTTAATAATCCATATTCTTTCATAATGTTAACCAAAGACTTAGCCTTTCCCAAGTTTGGATTTATATCAAGGGATCTTATTCCCATTCTTCTTACAATTGGAATTGTTTTATCTGTTGAGTAGTCGCTGGCAACATAGATGTTTTTTTGCGGCAATATTTTCATAAGGGCACCAATGGTTCTTTCTATAGTTAGTTCTTCATTGTGAGCCGGAATAACGGCGGCGACATCGTTTAAAAAAAATTTAGGGCGCAGTACATGCTGGTTTTGTTCTTTAGGGGGAAACAGACGTTCATGCACATAACGAGTCAGGCCAACGATTACCCAGAATGAAAAATTGTATCCGGCAAGCGTGAAGAAACTAATTATAAATACGATAATACTTAGATCCATAGGGGAGATAGTTTAGCATAGGTATGCGATAAACTCAACTATAGGGTATGGACTGGAGGGTTTTTCTTAATCCAATTTCTTGGAATATCTTTGGTTTCCAGCCCAGTTTTTTCACTTTTTCAAGCGCTGGGAGGCGGCGTTTATGATCATGAGCAGGTCTCTCTACAAGCTTTAATTTACTTCTTGAATTTGTTATCTTGATAATTAATTTTGCCAAATCAATTATCCTGACTTCTTTATCGTTCCCCAGATTATAAACTTCTCCTTTTTTACCTTTTTCCATCACCGTAATTAAGCCATCAACTAAATCATCAATATAACAAAATGTTCTTGTTTGTAATCCTTTACCCTCAACTGTCAAAGATTTGCCATTTAATGCCTGATTAAGAAAACGCGGAATAACCCTGGAATCCCCAGAAGACATATAATTACCATATGTGTTGAAAACTCTTACAATTTTTGCGTTTACATTATATTTTCTAACATACATCTGTATTAAGCTTTCTGAAAAACGTTTTCCTTCTTCGTATGGGCTTCTTATTCCAATCGGGTCAACATTACCGGTATAATTTTCGGTTTGAGGAAAAACTTGCGGATCACCATAAACTTCGGACGAGCTGGTAAAAAGAAGTTTTGCTTTTGTTTTTTTTGCGAGCTCTAAAACATTTCTTGTTCCGGCAGAACAAGCAAGAAGCATTTCTTCTGCTAGTTTTGTTAGGTTAGGGACGCCTGTTGGGCAGGCAAGGTGATAGATAAAATCAAATTTCCAATTTCTAATTTCTAATTTCCAATTTCGTAATGGTAGGGTTACGTCTTGTTCAATAAATTCGAATTTTGGATTAGAAAACAAAGGTTCAATATTGCTTTTTGTTGAAGTAATCAGATTGTCAATTGCAATAACATGATGATTCTGACTCAGAAGTTTTTCGCATAAATTTGTCCCTATGAATCCTGCACCGCCTGTTATCAATATTCGACTCATATGCGAAAAAGATTTAAATTTTTACCGTCTTTAAAAACATTTCGCGTGTCAAGAATCGGTTTCTTAAAACTTAGCAGCGTATTGAATTTAATGTTGCTATGGTTTGTAACAATAACAGCCATATCATGTTGTTTTACAACCTCTTTAGATAAATTCTTTGAGGAAAATCCATTTATGTTTGGAACAAAAGGATCGTGATATGAAACCGAAATTCCACGGCGTGTTAATATTTCCCAAATACGTAAAGCCGGCGACTCCCTGATATCGTTGACATCCGGTTTGTAGGAAACTCCAACCAATAATACCTTGCGTTTATTTTTCATTTTAGTTTTTTTTAAAACTTCAAGCGTACGCTGTGCCACTTTTCGGGGTCGGTCGTCATTAATTATACCAGCCTGTTCCAGGAGCTTTAAATTAATACCTCTTTTTTTCGCATCATCTAAGATATAGTAAGGAACAACAGGAATGCAGTCTCCGCCGACTCCCGGTCCCGGATAATGAGCCAAAAATCCAAATGGCTTAGATGAGGCTGCAGATATTGTTTCTGAAATATCAACTCCTAAGCTTTTTGTATACTCAGCCAGTTCGTTTATAAAACTTATATTTACCAATCTAAAAGTATTTTCAAGTAACTTTACCATTTCCGCTGTTTCTAAAGACGAGACAGGAACGACTTTTCTAAGGACATTTGCATAAAATTTTGCGACTAAATCTTTTGATTTCTTATCATACCCGCTTACTACTTTGGGAATATCCTTTAGCGTAAATTTTTTATTGCCCGGATCAACTCTTTCCGGAGAATATCCTAAAAAGAAATCAACTCCGGCGATTAATCCGCTTTTTTGTAGTATGGGGAGAATTACATTTTTTGTGGTGCCAACAGGAACAGAACTCTCGATTATTATAAGTTGTCCTTTTCTTAAATATTGAGAAATTTGTATGATCGCTTTTTTTATAAAACTTAAATCCGGAGTTTTGTCAACAAAAATTGGAGTTTGAACACACACCAGAATTATATCGCAATTTGCAATAGAATTTATTTCTGCTGTTGCTTTAATTCTTTTTACCTTTTGATTATTTATTAGATTTGCTTTTTCCGTATCTCTAACAATACCCAAAACGCTAAATCGCGCTTTAGCAATAACTTGAGCCAACGCATTTCCCACATAACCCATCCCGACTATTCCAACGCCAGCATTCTTTAAAGCAATTTTATTGGATAATATTTTTGCAAAATTCATTATTTTATTAGGGGGGCAGAATATAATTGGGGCAGAATTAGCAGTCAGGTGATTTTAGAGAAAATATCTTGCTTTGTCAACCTCTCTTTCTTTATTTATATTT
>Ga0155403_106_pt1 | contig 23640 bp, 24 predicted proteins | sample RifCSPhighO2_02_FD_106371 | JGI IMG/M metagenome (GOLD analysis project Ga0155403, IMG submission 106371) | Candidatus Levybacteria bacterium RIFCSPHIGHO2_02_FULL_37_13
CCTCTTTATATCTATTTATGGCTTCTTGAGCGCGTTTGTTTAAAGGGATAGTTCTTTCTTCATGTTTCTCAACCGGACTGATGTGGATTTTGTCTTTTTCTATATCTTCAAGCTTTAAAGCTGCTAATTCTCCAATTCTTATTCCCGTTTGGAGTAAAAGTTCGATTACAGCAAACATTCTTGCGTCATTCCTGGCAGCATCTCTTAAGGCCCTATATTCAGTTGGAGCTAAAATACGGGGAGGCGCAAGTTGGTATTGAGGATGGGATACCAGAAGGGAGGGGTCGTCTGTAACGTATTCGCTGACTTTTAAAAATCTATAAAACGTGCGTGTTGAGTTGAGTTTTCGAGAAATTGACTTTGGAGTATATCCGTCTTTTTGCATTTTTGCCAAAAAAGCTTCTAAGTCTTCTTTTGTGACTTCATGTACATGGTTTTTCTTAAGCTCTTCCAAAAAAGCCACAAGCTGCTCTATGTCCTTTCCATATGCTACAATGGTGGACGAAGAGTGTTTGTTGTCTTTGAGATAGTTTTTAAACTGATCGTGGGCAGTACGAAGACCTGTTGGATTCATATTATGATGTCCTATAATATCAGTAAATTACATGTAAGTCAAGAGCAAGAATTTGTTATATGAAGAAAGTGCTTTTTTTTATAATTTTAGCCGTCTCAATTATGGTTATAAATAATCTAATTCATTCAATTTACACACTTTGGCAAAAGCATGATTTGGTAACGTTAGCCCAAAAAGAATTAGAGCGTCAAAAGCAAGAAAACCAAAAACTTAAGTCTCAGCTCTCGTACGTTCAAAGTCAGGAATTTATCGAAGAGCAAGCGCGAAACAAGCTGTTTTTAATAAAACCGGGCGAGCAGGAAGTTTTGATCTCTGAGGATTTGATTAAAGGAGCCAGCACTCCTTCGGCGCGGACAAAAAAAGACGATCCGAATTGGAGGAAATGGTGGAGTTTATTTTTCTAATACGCTAAATTCTTCCTCAACTTCCGGGTAGTCAAATAATTGGTATGCGTTGCCGCCTCTGACAAATATTTCCATAAACTTGTCTTTATGTCCGGATGATCCAGGAGCAAATGCCAGTTCGCCTTCTTTTACATGAAACACACCGTCTGTATAGGTTGCCAAGTGTTTTTGGTTGTAAATCTGTATAGTAATTGTTTGACCCGGTTTAAATTTAACCTGCGAGATTCTTATTGTTGTTTTTATATTGCCATAGCCATCGATTGAAGCAATAAGATTTTTTGGAACGCCGGGAATTGAGTCAAGGTTGCCAATTTTTCCAATAGGCCCTTTCTCTTTAGCTACAATTTCTGCGACTGATTTTGGATAAAAATCCCGAGATCTAAACTGAGAACCATGGTTTTGGACATTTATGTAATGGAACTTTTTTATGAAGGGTTTGACAAAAGAGAATACGTATTTCGCGTTAACAGCTATAATTTCGAATCCATTCGTGAGCTTTGCATACATTAATTTTTCTCCTCCATTGTTTTTCTGGGCATTTTTATCTTCTTTTCTTGGAGCTGTGTTTGAGAAAATATAAGTATTTTTAACATTTGCAGTTAGTGCAATTTGATAAATCCAAAATCCGGTATTAAGAGTACTAAATGGGGGAGTTGATTGCGGGATGATGGTGGCATTTGGGATTAAGACTTTTAGCTGGAGCGTAACCTCTGTAAATGCCGGGTCCCCAATGCCGTAGTCTGCAATAATTACAATGTTAGGATTGGTCATGCAACAACTTATAATAGCATGTTCTTAGTTATATTTGCAAGTATTGTATGTTGAGTATTGTATGTTGAGTACCAGGGTACAAGCATGAAGATGATTGTACCAGGGGTGGGGATCGGACCCACGACCTACAGTTTATGATACTGTTGCTACTACCACTGAGCTACCCTGGCGCGAGATTATTTTATCATTTGACCAAATACAAAGCAAACGCTATAATGTAAGGATGCGCGGGGTAGTGTAAGGCGCACGTGAGGCTCAAAATGGGCCGTTCTAATGGTAACATGAGAATAGAACTCAGCTATATCGGTGAAACCCTTCGACAAGCTCAGGGCAACACCGAGGGAACCACGTTCAACTATAGCATGAACGGGGACACCGTAGAGACTACACGCTGAGCTCCCGAAATATCGGGATGATGATATAGTCCGACACTCTAAGTAATTGGAGAAACAGACAGCATAATCTCACAGTTTGGTTTCGATACCAACCCCGCAACAATTCGACGCGCCCTTCATTTCATTTCGGGCTTGCTCATTGCAAGCACTAAATATAGAAGCGGCGAATTGTCCTGAGCGAAGTCGAAGGACACATAATTTCTGTTCAGTGCAAGCATTCTACATGTACTACGTTTACATTCTTCTTTGTTCAGACGGGAGTTTATATACTGGGATTTCAAACAATCCAGATACGAGGTTTGCAGACCATAAAAGTGGTAAGGGTGGAAAATATACTAGGTCGCATAAGCCAATAAGAAGAATTTATTTAGAGGAACTTGCCTCGAAGTCACAAGCATTAAAAAGAGAAACTCAAATTAAGGGGTGGAGCAGACAAAAGAAAATAGATATTTTAAGATTGAAGATTTAGAGTTTTTCCAACCCTCAACACATGTTTTTGGTATAATCACCCCATGACAGAAAATCCACAATTCGGACGCAGAGAAATTAGGGCTGAAGATATAGAAGAACAACAGGGGAGAATCGGAGAGATGGCAGCTAGTATTTCAGATCAACTCCGACAAGACTTTCCAGCAGATGTTATGGGTGGGCTCTTGTTTGGGGTGCCTTCGAAAATAGAAACTACTCCAGACGGCATACAGCAAGAAAGACCGTGGACAATGGGTGATATCTTGGAACGAATGGGTGAAATGAGGATTGAGGAAGAAAAAGACGTAAGAGAGCAAATGACAGGTGATATCATGATGGCCATGAAAATACAGACAGACTTTTTTGATGCAAATGAACATCCTTTAAAGTCAAAGTCTTTGGATATAGCGGAATTCACAATCACCCTACTTAAAAATGTTCTTGATTCTGATGAAAATATAGCAGATCCATACCCAGTTATTGTGGGAGAAGCGTATTCGCAGGCGGAGCTGTTGGAAGCTGTTCGAAGAACTGTGTTAAAACCAACTCAGATACTTCTTGAAGGACGGGGAAGAAGTGGAATTAGCGTTTCGGGATATAGAGATCATGAGTTTTGGGAAGAAAGAAGAAATTTAATAACAGAAGAAATGAGTGAAGCAGATGACCTTGAAGAATACAATCGTCTTGAGAGAGAAAGAATAAAGAAAGGACTTGAAAATCGTGCCGAAGAAGAGTGGAGCTATCTTATCGGGCAAGAAGAGCATTTTCTATTAAATTATTTAAGACAATCTTTAAGAAGGAGGACCATACGATTGCAAGAAGGAATATCCTTTGCAGAAGTATTCACAAGTGGTGGAGAACGAGTATTCCCCGATGCATACATAGGGCTAGAAAGAAGAAAACTTGATTCCTTACAAGAGTTTGCTAAAGAATTTGGAGATATTGGGAGTTTTACCGATGTTCGTCCTTGGATCAAAAAGAGGTTTGGTGAAGATGCTACTTTTCAGACACTTTTAGATTTGATAGATCCAAAAGAGCAAGCAGATAAAGACACTACATAAGAGCTTTTTTGGTAGAATAGGGTTTATGAATAATAGTTTATCCTTTGTTTTTAAAGGTTATGATGCTGATCTAGAAAAAGGACAAGTTTTGTTTCATTATCAGATTAGGGGAGACAAAAATATAGATTTTACGGAAAAGATTTATTTTCCTCCTGTTACCACTCAAATTCCACCAGCTCTTCTTAAATCGATCTTAAATAACCTCATGCTTATTTTGGGAATTAGCTATTGGAAGACCTATTGTCCTAAAGAAATTGTTATTGAGTCCAACTTTTTAACTAAAGAGATGGCGAATTTTTGGAATATTGTGTACATCAAAGGTTTGGGAGAGTTTTTTTATAAAAATAAGATTGATTTTAGGGGTTTGGTTAAGTTTCCATATGTAGTAAATGTTCAAGAAAAGGCAATCACATTTGCGAGGAAAGGGAGAGCGCTTTTGGGTTTGGGCGGAGGGAAAGATTCTATTGTTACAGCAGAACTTTTAAAATCTCAAAATAAAGATTTTGACCTTTTTACAGTCGGGACATCAATTATTCAAGAAGGAGTGGCAAAGATTATTGGCAAAAAACCAATTCTTATCAAAAGGGAGCTTGACCCAAAACTATTCGAACTTAATAAAAAAACAGGTGTTTATAATGGCCATATTCCAGTTTCTGTTATTTATGCAATGTTAGGAATAATGGCTGGCGCATTTTACGACTACAAATCTTTTGTTGTTGGGAATGAGAAAAGCGCGAATTATGGAAATGTTGAGTATTTGGGAGAGATGATTAATCATCAATGGAGTAAATCGGAGAAGTTTGAAGCCCTTCTTAATGATTATGTTAGAAAATTTATTACACCTGACATATCATATTCTTCGCCCCTAAGAAATATGAGTGAACTTGAAGTTGTAAGAGAATTTGTAAAGTATCCAAAGTATTTTAAAGTTTTCTCTTCGTGCAATGCTAATTTTAAGATTCTTCGCTCCGCTCAGAATGACATTCAGGGTAAGTGGTGCGGTAAATGTCCAAAATGCCTTTTTGTTTTTATCTGTCTTAGTGCATTTTTGTCAAAAGAAAAGGTTCTAGATATTTTTGGAAAAAATCTCTTTGAAGACAAATCGCTTTTAAAAACATTTAAAGAGCTGTTGGGTTTGGAAAATTTTAAGCCTTTTGAATGCGTCGGAACTCCGGAGGAAATGAAATTTGCTTTGGAGAGAATAAATAACAGAGGAGAATTTAATGAAAGCCTCCTTATGGAGTTTTATGTTAAAAATTAGGCTCATCCTCATTTAATTATAATCAGCGATCGCGTGCAAAAGTTAAATGATTACTGTGCCTATTGCAATTTAGAATTTAGGATAGTAAGATAAAAGAGTAAATTATGGACAATATTCCAGAACGAGAACAACTAAAGCCAGAAAGAGTTATTAGACTTATCGAAGAGTTCCAACCATTTGACCCAAAATTTACCGATAAATACTTACAGCCATACCCGGAGTCAAGGTCAAGGCATAGGGATTTGGGATATAGATCCCAAATTAAATTAAACATTGGAGAAGTAGGCATTCCTATTATTTACGATGCAAACCCCTCACGGTATGAACAACGTGAAATAGGAAAGTCTATTGCTCCATTTGAGCCAACATTAGGATATGAAATTGACTCTGAAGATCTGAAAATTGAAAGTAGAATATCAAAAATGGAAAGACTAGATAAAGTGTTACGGTAGAATATGGATTTTGCGAAAGCCCCAAATTATCTAGATGTAAGCATTAATTGCTATCTGCTAAATAAATTGGGCTTAAATATAAAACATGGATCTACCGACTATCGATTTTCTCAAGAAATGTTAGATTTATTAAGGAGGTTGCGAAACCTAGTATCGTTTCCAGAGTCTCGGTTTGAGGCAAGACCCGACGAAACAATGCTAAATAAAGGCGAAATCCATTTTGTCGATTATTATCCTACTGATTCAGGACCTCTTCCCACAACAGAAAATAATTCTGATGTGCGTGAAGGTTTCTCTCTTTATTTACCCTCCGATCCAGAAAAACTTGCTCAAATTCGGGCACGGTTTGTGCTTGCGCCGGAAGAACAGGAGTAGTAGTGAGTCAAACTTAATCCTCAAAAACTTACTTCTGATTTTTGCATAACCCTTTTGATTTTGGTACAATTAACGCATATGAATACAGCGGCAATATATGTTAAAACTCAGCCGGAAGTAAAAGAAAAGGCTCAAAAGATCGCAAAGATTAAAAGGCTTAGGCAGTTTGTTAAAACGAAGAGGGCACCGCTTAATGTAGAAGAGAAGCCAAGTAAATATCTAATAGAGTCAATTAAAAAATCAGAAGAGCAATTAAGTAAAGGGCAAACATCTCCTGCTTTTGACAACGCAAAAGATGCAATTGCTTGGCTTGAGAAGCAAGGAGTATGATCGTAAAGTACTCTCGATCGTTTATTGCTAAGTTAAAAAAAGAAGATGTACGAATCCGTAAAAGCTTCAAACAACGCATAGACATTTTTTTAAAAAATCCCCACGAGTTTCAACTTAACAATCATGCACTACGAGATGACTGGGAAGGGTACAGAAGTATAGATATTACAGCAGACTGGCGGGCGATTTATCGGGAAGTAAAATTTGCAGACAATGAACCGTATGCTTACTTTACAGCGCTTGGAACCCATAACCAGTTGTACGGGTAAAATATGAAACTAACAGAGCTTAAAAATAAAAAGATATTAATAGTTGGTAGGGGGATTGAGGGAAAAGCAGCATATAAATATTTGCGCAAACATTTTAAAAATGCTGTTATTGATATTGTTGACCAAAAAGATGGGGAAAATTATTTAGATAAGCAAAAGAATTATGATATTGTAGTAAAGTCTCCGGGAGTAAAAAAAGAGTTAATAAAAATTCCTTATACTACCTCAACCAACATATTTATGTCTAATCAAAAAGGAAAAGTGATTGGAATTACCGGAACAAAAGGAAAAAGCACAACCTCTACATTGATATACGAAATGCTCAAAATTGACGGAAAAGATGCTTATCTGGGCGGAAATATTGGACAGCCTTCTTTGGCATTTTTGGATAATTTAAATGATCGATCTTGGACGGTGTTGGAATTGTCTAGCTTTCAATTACAAGACGTAAAATCGAGTCCTCATATTGCCGTAATGCTTATGATAGGAGAGGAGCATTTGGATTATCACAAAACATTTGAAGAATATGTAGGCGCGAAAAGAAATATTTTGCGTTTTCAGAACCCTTCGGATTTTGCTGTCGTAAATCGGGATTATCCAATAAGTCATGAGTCGGATGTCTTTACAAACGGAAAAGTTTTTAGTATAAGCAGAGAAAGAAAATGTGAGAATGGATGTTATGTAGGGGATAACATTGTCTGGATGGACAAGGATGGCAAAAAGGAAAAAATAATAGATGTCGATAGGATTAAACTTTTGGGGCGCCATAATTTGGAAAATGTTTGTGCGGCAGTTTGCGCGGCAAGTCTTGCCGGAGTTTCGAAAAAAAATATAATTAAAGTTCTTTCTGAGTTTTCCGGTTTGGAACATAGGCTTGAATTTGTAAAAGATGTAAATGGAATAAGATTTTACAATGATTCATTAGCTACAATCCCGCAAGCAACAATAGAGGCTTTGGATGCGTTACCTGAGACAGAAACTCTTATCGCAGGTGGACATGATCGGGGACTGGATTACGTTCCGCTTGCGCAGTATTTAATTAACGGTCAAATTAAAACATTAATATTATTTCCAACAACAGGGAAAAGAATTTGGGAGGAAATTTGCAAAGTTGTTTCAGAAAGCACACGGCCGGAAAAGTTTGATGTGAAGACCATGGAGCAGGCAGTTAGAATTGCCTACGCTGAGACACAGCCTGGAAAGATATGCTTACTCTCTCCCGCTTCTGCGAGTTTTGGAATATTCAAAGACTACAAGGATAGGGGAGAACAGTTTAAAAGAGAAGTAGATAAACTAAATTTCTAATTTCTAAATAAATCTCAATGACCAAATTACAAAACCCAAAAACTTTTTCGTTTGAAGTAATCGCGAAAGATAAAAAGTCACAGGCTAGGGTGGGGAGGATTATGACTGCTCATGGAGTTATTGAAACTCCTGCTTTTGTTGCTGTTGGGACAAGAGCAACTGTTAGGGGATTGACCCCTTCTGATTTAAAAGAAATAGGGGTTCAGATTTTGTTTGGCAATACTTATCATTTGCATCTTCGGCCGGGAGAAGAAGTTGTTAAAAAGTTCGGAGGGTTAGGGAAATTTATGGGATGGAATGGCCCAACAATTACCGATAGCGGAGGATTTCAGGTATTTTCTTTAGGACAAGCCTCCTTGTCATCCCGAACTAGTTTCGGGATCTCGCTTCCGCTCGAGATGCTGAAACAAGTTCAGCATGACAGTAATGAACAAATGCGTCTAGTTAAAATTAAGGATGATGGAGTTACTTTCCGTTCTCATCTTGATGGGTCTCTTCATGAATTTACGCCTGAAAAATCTATTGAAATACAGCAAAAATTAGGAGCGGATATAATTTTGGTTTTGGATGAATGCGCTCCGCATCCCTCAACGCACAAATATACAAAAGAAGCAATGGAAAGAACCCACAGGTGGGCTCTTAGAAGTTTGGAAGAGTTTAGAAGACTGTTTAATTTGTCATCGCGAGCGAAGCGCGGCGATCTCCCTAATGAGATTGCTTCGTCGTTTACTCCTCGCAATGACAATAACAAGCAAGCTATTTACGGCATTATTCAAGGCGGAGTTTATAAAGATTTACGTAGAGAATCAGCCAAGTTTATATCAGCTTTGCCTTTTGAAGGAATAGCAATTGGCGGAGTGTCGGTTGGGGAAAGTAAAAAGCAAATGAGAGATGCTTTGGATTGGGTTGTGCCATTTCTGCCGGAAGAAAAGCCTCTGCATCTTTTGGGAATAGGACAAATAGATGATATTTTCGACTCTATAGAAAAAGGAATGGATACTTTTGACTGTGTTATTCCAACAAGAATGGGGCGCTACGGAATGGTTTTTGTCTCGCCTCCGGAGGGAAATAGGAAAAACAAATTTATGATTGATATTAAAAAATCCATTTTTGCGAAAGACAAAAGACCAGTGACCAAAGACTGTAATTGTTCTGTTTGTAAAACATTTACAAGAGGTTATGTTCACCACTTATTCCGCGTCCAGGAACTCTTAGCCTATAGACTGGCAAGTTACCACAATTTGTATTTCATAAACAATCTTTTCGCAAAAATAAGAAAATCGATTTTGGAGGGGAGATTTGAGAGGACGAAGAAAGAGTGGTTGTAGCGGTCTAAATATGATAAAATTAACCAACATTTTATTTTAGATGTAGCAATGGGAGAATTTCAATCAACAGGAAAAGATCTTGAGAGAATAAGATTAGCAGAAGAAGAGGCAAGAACAACACTTCTGACTTTCACCGATTCTAATTACAAGGCGATTAGGGCATTAATAAGCCATAACAAGATTATTGACGCAGGAGGAGATATTGATATTGTGCAGCTAGGCAGACTTGAGAATTTCATACAGACAGAATCAAATGGACAATTATGGGGCATTAGCGGAGTTCTTTGTGAAATAGGAGAAAGCGGGGAAGAATTTGCCAAGGGACATACTGGAGAGCTTTTCGTAAAAGAGCTTGGTCAAGATGCAAAGGCTGTTAAAGGATGCTATTTTTCAGTTAGTTTGGAAAAACAAAATTTTGAATGCGTTGTTTTGGATGGAGGAGGATCAAGAAAATATTTTGATGAAAAAGATAAAACAGGGAAAAGACAGTATGTAGAAAGATTTGCCAACAGAAGAAGAGATCATTCTGTTTTTGCGGGAAGAGCAAAAGCCTCCGGGGAATTGCCTTTAGGATTTACCGCATTCTTAGCGGATACGGGAGAAAAACTAGTCGTAGAAGAGCTGGTTGGATATAGAATTTAGATATTTTGGGTATGCGGAAAAGAATAACCAGCCTGAAATATTGACAGAGTATGATATAATAAATGTTGACAATTTAAATAAGCTTTGAGCCGGAGTTTTGGAACCGGGGAGCTTTAGCAAAATCCGCCAGCTGGCGGAATAATGCACTGAGGCGAAACAGAAAAAAGTCTGCAACGTGTGTCATTCTGCAATGCAGAACGGAGCACGTCATGAATAAGGTTTCTTATAATGACGTCCCGATTTAATCGGGATTTTTTATAAGGTACAAAGCAAGGTGGCACCGTCCTGAGCGAAGCCGAAGGACCCTTGTAAGTCTCTTAGTTTATTAACTAGGAAATTTACAAGGGTTTTTTTGTTGCAGTTTAAGAAAGGAATTAAAATTATGAAGGAAGAACGATTAGGCTATTTTGCGCCAGACATATCTTTAGGCGCTAGAAGAGTTAGCGAACAAACAATAAGCAAAGAATACAGTAGGAAATTAGTTGGTAGATTAAAAGGTACATTTGATGCTTCGCAGCTTACATTTGTAGGTGGAGCATTTGATGGAAAAGTCGGTAAATCGCATCATTTTATGCCTCATCTTCCACCATTTCCTCTAGATTACGATGTGTCACTCGAAGAAGTTGCAGCATTTAATGTCGTACTGCCAAAAGTAACAGAAGCATTGGTTTCGACGAAAGGAAAAGGATCATCGGAAGGAAACTATGTAAGGGAAATTGGAGGCAATGATCACAATAATCTTATAACAATTGCAGTTGATTTAGCCTCTAAGGGGGCATACGAATCAGGGACAGTTATCAGAGTAGTATTTGGAGCAACTGATAGAATGCCAGTTAGAGCATTAAGTTATTTGCTTCCTGCGCTATCTCTTATGGATGGCATGGAGCAAGATGGAATTAAACCGCCTCAGCTTCAAATCATATTCGCGAATCATATTTCTTCAACTCTTAACAAAATGAATCATGCACATGCTGCGGAGGAGTCTAGGAGATTTACAGGCGTTGCTCAAGAGTATATTCAAGAATTTTTTCCTAAGCTTTCAGGATCAACAATTTTTTTAGAAGATACTCCTTTAGAAAAAAATTCTCTTTTACGAGATAGGTTACTGCATGTGACTCGTTCGTTAAAAGAAATGGTACCATTTGAGACAAGAGAAGCATTAATTAATAAAGGAAATAATGGTGCTCGTCGTATTAATGCTTTTTACGGAGCAGCACATATATTGGTACATGATATCGATATTCCAGTGTTCGTTCCAATAGTCTCTGAGCAAGCTTCAACAGTTAGGCCTCGTAGCATTATTAGTATTGGAGGATATCAAGAACAGTTCTTTTATGGATTGCGACATGAGGTAAAACCGCATCTTGGAAGAGATTATAACGAAGTTAAAACATTGCAATACTTTACACGACATCGTGTTCCGCCATATTATATGGCTCGAGATGGCGATATTGCACTTGATGTAATGCTCTCGCGACAAAGAGATAGAAATTCTGTAATTGGAAAAGCTGCACAATATGATCTTGATTATCTGGCACAGATTAGCTCCAGACGAGGAGATTTAGAAACGTTTTTTGACAAACAAAGGAAGGGAATATGAACAGGAAAATAATCGGAATACTGGGAGGAATGGGGCCAGAAGCCTCAAATTATCTTTATAAAACATTGATTGATTTGTCGATAAAGTATTTTAACGCAAAAAACAATGATGATTTTCCGGAAGTTATAATCCATTCAATTCCAGTACCTGATTTCATTTCTTCTGATCGGAAAAGAGGAGAAGCATTGAAAATGCTTTTAGAACGAGTTCAACAGTTAAACAGGATAGATCTATTGTGCTTGTCTATAGCGTGTAATACTGCGCATGTTCTCTTAAATGATTTACGAAAACATTCAGATGTGCCATTTGTTTCAATGATTGATGAGGTTGTTCAAGCAGTAAGAGGTAATAATCACAAAGTGGTGGGACTTTTAGGTACGCCATCAACGATTAGATATAAGTTGTATCAAAAAGCCTTGGAAGCAAACGAAATTTCGACAATCATTCCGGATGATATGCAAATTAAAATTCTAGAACAGGTTATTCGAAATGTATTAGCTGGAAAACTTTTAAAACAAGATGCACAAACGCTTACCAAGATTGCAGATTCTTTGAAAAAGAGAGGAGCAAAGGGAATTATCTTAGGATGCACAGAGCTCCCATTGATATTTCCATCACGTTATTCACTACGAGTTTATAGATCAGTTGAAATCTTAGCATTAGCTTTATTGCGTAGATATTATAAATAACATACAATTAACGTATGAATAAGAAAAGAGTTTACTCTGGCATTCGTGCCACTGGACGATTACATCTTGGGAATTATTTTGGCGCAGTTAAGGGGATGCTTGCTTTGCAAGATAAATATGACTGCATATTTTCCGTGGTTGATTCACATACTATTACTGTTCCTTATGATCCAAAAACTCTAAAACAATCAGTTCGCGAGATTATATTGGATTACTTAGCTGCTGGACTTGACCCAAAGAAATGCAATTTAGAGATTCAGTCAAAAGTGCCACAACATACAGAGCTTGCATATTTACTCTCAACCATTTATCCGGTATCTAGACTTGAGGACTTACCAACTTATAAAGAGAAAAAAGCACAGTATCCAAAATATATAAACATGGGACTTTTATATTATCCGGTTCTTATGGCTGCTGATGTTTTGCTTTATAAAGCAGAATTAGTTCCGGTTGGTATAGATCAGGAGCCGCATTTGGAGGTGATGCGGGAGATTGCCAGAAAGTTCAATTCAATGTTTGGTCAGACGTTTCCAGAACCGCAAAGATTTAAGACAGAAGGAGATTATGTGCCATCATTAGCAGGCGGGAGGAAGATGAGTAAGTCAATAGAAGGGAGCTTTATCAATTTAAATGATGATCTGGAAACCATTAGAAAAAGAATAGCAGGAGCGTCAACAGATAGCGGTCAGATTGGCGGGGAAGTGCCAAAAGAAGGTGGAGTTGCTAATCTATTTAAGCTATTAAAATTGTTCAAACTAAATAATGAGTTCAATAAATTTGAACAGGACTATGAAACTAAAAAAATCCGTTACACGGAGTTAAAAGAGGTATTGGTCCAAGCAATTTACAAAGAATTACAGCCGTTTCAGGAGCGAAGGAAAAAATTTGAAGAAGATTCTAAACTTGTTGATGACATCATTAATGCAAGCAACAGAAAGTGTCTTCAAATGGCAGAGGAAACGATGAGGGAAGTAAGAGAAAAGATGGGACTCGATTGAAAAGAAGAACTACGCTAAAACTTCCAAGATTGTAGCTAATAAATCGCAGTAGCAAATTAAGCCTCGCTTGTGGTATAGTATGTATTAATATATGAATCATATGAACGGGAACGGTAAAAAGAACGGCAAAAAACCAAAAATTATAAAGCTTAAGATAAATGCTTCGTGGAAGAACATCTTAGTTTATGGATTTTTAATTCTGTTTACAACATTTCTTTTTATGGGGATTAATCAGCAAGGGCTTGAACAAGCAAAAACAGTGCCGATATCAAAAGTTATTTCGGATGTTAAGCAGGGTAAAGTGTCGGAAATTGTTATTGTTGACAACAAGCTTACCATTCACGAGAAAGAAGACACGCTGCAGAGTTTTAAAGAGCCGGGAGCAAATGTTTATCAATTGTTTAAAGATGCCGGAGTTTCGCTTGATAAAACAAAGGTTGTTATAAAGGATGAGAGTGGTTTTGGAAATTGGTTGGTTGTTCTTTCCAATATTCTTCCAATTATCTTAATGGTAGCGTTTTTCTACTTTATATTTCGCCAGGCCCGAGGCGCTCAGGAGAATATTTTTTCCTTCGGAAGATCCAGAGCAAAGCTTTTTAGCAAAGATACTCCAAGAATTAGTTTCGCCGATGTGGCAGGAGTTGATGAGGCAAAGCAGGAATTAACAGAAATTGTGGATTTTTTGAAAAACCCGGGGAAATATAAAGCGCTTGGAGCAAGGACTCCAAAAGGAGTTTTGATGGTTGGTCCAAGCGGAACAGGGAAGACGTTACTGGCGCGTGCAACAGCAGGAGAGGCAAATGTGCCGTTTTTCTCCATGGCGGGATCCGAATTTATGGAAATGCTTGTCGGAGTTGGAGCCTCAAGAGTTCGTGACCTTTTTGATACTGCAAAAAAAGCCCAACCTGCAATTATTTTTATTGACGAGGTCGACGCAATTGGAAGGCAGAGGGGGATTGGGATAATGGCCGGACATGACGAAAGGGAGCAGACTCTAAATCAGATATTAGTTGAGATGGACGGATTTGCGCCAACAGAGCAATTGGTAGTAATTGCGGCAACAAACAGGCCAGATGTTTTGGACCCGGCGCTTATCAGGCCCGGAAGGTTTGACAGGCGCGTGATGCTGGATATGCCGGACATAGTAGGTAGAAAAGCTATATTAGCAATTCATGCTAAAGGTAAACCGTTTACAAAAGATGTGGATTGGGAGAAGGTTGCGAAGCGTACTGTAGGGTTCTCAGGCGCAGATCTTGAAAATATGCTTAACGAAGCTGCTATTTTAACAGCCCGACTTGGCAAGACCGCGATAGATATGAAAGATATTGAAGAAGCAGCAACAAAGGTAAAGTTAGGGCCTGAAAAACGAAGGCTCCAAACAGACGCTGATAGAAAAATGACTGCATATCATGAGGCAGGACACGCGATAGTTTCCTGGCATATGCCCCATATGGATCCAGTGCACAGAATTTCAATTGTAAGTAGAGGTTTGTCTTTGGGTCATACGATGATGGAGCCAACAGAACATATACACGAAACAAAAACTCGGCTTTTGGAGCAGATTTCGGTTATGCTTGGAGGAAGGGCTGCTGAGGATTTGGTATTTAAGGAAATGACAACAGGAGCATCCGATGATATCGCCAAAGCAACAGAAGTAGCAAGAACCATGGTTGTTGAATATGGGATGAGCGAATTAGGGCCAATTAATTTGGACGGGGAGAGGCATTCTTTCTACGAGCAAAAGACTATCTCGCCTAATATGGCAGCGCAAATCGACACGCAGGTTAAAAAGATTACAGATGTTGCTTACAAAACCGCGTCTACAATTTTGGCTAAACTTCGAAGCAAGCTTGACATATTGGCTGAAGAACTTTTGAAAAAAGAAACAATCGAAGCAGACAGCTTTGCAACTCTTCTTGGCCCCAAAAAAGCAATTGTGGCTGTAAAAGTCTAACTTAATTTATAAATTTAAGATTTTTTCCCAATTTTTCCATGTTATCCTTAGGTTGGTTTTTATGTGTTTGTTGAACGGCGCGTCAAAGAGTACGTATTTCCATACAGGTTTTTTCAGGCCTAAATGTTCTGGTCTGTCGTCAATGAGCATATCTCCAATAACCAGAGTTTTATCTTTTGTTACTATCATTCTTTTTGTCCATTCGTATCCTAGATTTTTTGATACCCAGTGATATTTTTCAAGGACACAATTTTCATATTTCGAAATAGGGCTTGTGCAAATAAAGACTTCATGCCCTAATGCTTGCATTTTCGCTATTGCCTCTTTCCCTCTGGGGATTATACTTAGATTTTCGAAGAATCCTGGGGCAGTAAGAATGCTTCCTATTTCTTTTTCTAAATTCCCCGGGTAATTTTCCAACAGGCGGAAAGTTTTTCTTTGTTCAAGAGGTACATGGGGATGGTGAGGAAACTTTTTCTTCCATGCTTTAAGAAAACCACCCTCAAAATCAGCCAATACGCCATCCATATCAATTAGAATTATTTTTTTATTCATGCCGTTACGTATTTTATCTTATTTTTAATAAAATTTACAATTTTCCGGGATTCCCCTGAGACATCCATCTTATCGGTATCAAGGTAAATTACACTAAGCCCTTTTTTTTTGAGAAAATCCTTTGTTTTCTTGTAGTTGTCGTGTATGAGTTTTCGTTTTTCTAAACTCGTAAACTTTCCGCTTAAAAAACCTTTATTTTTTTCCTCAAAAGAAGTTTTTCTTAAGTTTTCCCTTCGTATAGCTTCTTGAATGCTGCAATTGGTAATTACAGCAAGGTCGGGCAGGGGAATATTTTGTTCTCTATGCATATCCCACGCATTTTGCATTGTTAGTTCACCTTTAAGCGTTTGGTAACTTAGCGTTGATGGTTCTCCCCTGTTTGCGATAACAATAACGCCTTTTGAAATTTGAGGTACAACAAGTTCTCGATAAAGCTTTTTCCGTTCGATAATTATTGTTTTGGCAACTGCTTTGTCCCCGCGCCTTTTTGCCAACATTATTTTTTTTCTATCATACTTTTTTTCTTTGGTTTCTTCTATAGAAGTTGATTTTAACCTTAGATTATTTAAGTCTTTCAGGATTTGTTTGATAATGCTGTCTTTCCCGCTTGCGCTTGGCCCATCAACTACTATAAATAACCCTTTTTTCATAATTTGTATTATAATTAACATATGCGGATATTACAATACAAAAAACATTCCAAAGGCGAGTTGATTAATAAGTTAAGACTGGTAACATTACTGCATTCCTCAAACACTCCTAATCCGATTTATGTTTTTAAAGATGCAGACATTGACCTTGGTTACATTCCGGTTGAATCTATTGTTCCTTCCCAGTTTTATTACCTGAAAGGTTCTTTATCAAAAGTTGAAGAAATAGAAAAAGCTTTTAAGGAACATGGTGTTGAGTTATTTAACCTCAATGGGTTTATTAATTATACTTCAAATGAAAATAGTATTAATTACAATTTACTTCCTGTAATAATTGAATATCAAAAAGAAAAAGACGGAAGTATAAATCCAATTATTCTTGATGGAATTCATAGGGTGATTATGGCTCGCAATCAAAAGAGAGGCAAAATCCAGGTGGTTAAAATCTCGAATGTAAGCAAAGATTTTCCATACCCTGGATATGTTAATTCTAGGGGTTGGGAGGAAGTATTGCCTGTCCAGTTTCCGCCAGAACAAAAAGACAAAAGGAATTGGAGATTCTCAATAACAGAGGTTAATAAATATTATCGGGATTTGAATAGTGTTTTTGAGAATCTAGGAGGACAGAGAAAATGAATAAATTGGTTTTGATTGATGGAAATGCGATTCTACATCGTGCTTATCATGCTTTGCCTCCTTTGACTAATAAAGAAGGGGTTGTAGTAAACGCTGTTTATGGATTTTTCTCAATGTTTCTTAAGATTCTTCAGGATTTACAGCCGGAATATATTGCGGTTTGCTTTGACAGGGCGGCTCCTACATTTCGCAAAGAGCTGTATGTTGGATATCAGGCAAAACGTCCAAAAATGGCAGAAGATCTTGTACCGCAGATCGCAATACTGCATGAAGCGTTGGAAAAAGCAAAGGTTGCTATTTTCGAAGTGGACGGGTATGAGGCAGACGATCTGATTGGAACACTTGCGGTTCAAGCGGTAGAAGGGAAAATAGACGGTAGAAGGTTGAAGGTAGAAGATAGTAATTTGAAGATGGAACATGGAAGGTCGATCAATCCTCCAACTTCTACCCTCAAAAATCTACCTTCTACTTTCTATCATCCATCGTCAAATATTGAAGTTATTATCGTTACTGGGGATCGGGATATGTTGCAGCTTGTGAATTCTCATGTGAAAGTCTTGGCTCCAATTAAAGGCATAACTGAGATGATTTTATTTGACGAAAAATTGGTCGAGGAGAAATACGGCATAAAACCGTCGCAATTCATAGACTACAAAGCATTGGTAGGGGATTCTTCAGATAACTATCCGGGAGTCGCGGGAATCGGGCCAAAAACAGCAGTCGATCTTATAAAGGAATATGGAGCTTTTGACGAGATGTACAAAAAGATTAATTCTTTGCCGCCAAAAATCGGGAAAAAACTTGCAACAGACGCAGAGCAAGCAAGCCTTGCCAAAAAACTCGCGACAATTGTAACCAACGCGCCGATTAAGCTAAAGCTTGAGGAATGTGCTATGGCTAAATTTAGCATGGAAGGAGCTCGTCTAGCATTCGAAGAGTTAGGGTTTAAAAGTTTGTTGAAAAGGCTGGAAAATGGCATAAAGGGGCCAGAAGCAAATGAGAAAGAAGAGGAAAATAAAAATCAACAAATGGAACTTCTGTAATCCCTATAGAGTTTCTGGTTATTTAACTACAACCTGCGACCGCATGCAATAGTTAAATGGTTAATCTACCAGACTGAGGGAATCTTCAGAAGATGGTAAAAGGCAAGCTGAAACGGTATAATTACAGTGAATGAAATCCTTCGATAAAACTCAGGATCTGCGAATTGCTTTAGTGCATGATTACATAAAAGAGTATGGTGGTGCTGAGCGAGTACTTGAGGCGTTGCATGGGATATGGCCTGATGCACCTATCTTTACAACAGTGTATTTGCCGGAATTTTTAGGTCCTCATAAGGAAAGATTTAGGGATTGGGATATACGGACTTCATTTATGCAGTATCTGCCACTCAAAGCAAAACTTATAAGCCCATTTCGACTTGTAGCTCCTTTGGTGTTCAAAACATTTGACTTTTCTCAATTTGACGTAGTTATTGTATCTGCAACAGGAGCATATGTTAAGAAATTCAAAGTTCAAAATTCAAAGTTCAAAATTATAACTTATTGTCATACGCCAGCGAGGTATCTTTATGGCTTTGCGACTGCGAGGGAATGGAAGAAGAATATTCTGATTAGAGTTTTGGGAGAGATTGCAAATCATTTCTTGCGCCTTATAGATTTTAAAAGCAGTCAAAACGTAGATTACTTTATTGCTAATTCTAAGAATGTCGCAGAAAGGATTAAGAAGTTTTATAGAAAAGATTCAACGGTAATATACCCGCCGGTAGATATGAAAGATACTAAGATATTAAGATATAAGGATATTAAGAAAGGGAATTATTTTTTAGCTGGAGGGCGATTGGCACGGCCAAAGCATATAGATTTAATTGTTGATGCATGTCATAAATTAAATATTCCGCTTAAGGTGTTTGGGAGAGGATTCGGTGATGCAGATATAAAAGATCAAATATCAAAAATCAAAAATACAAATAAAAAATCAAATATAGAATATCTTGGAGAGGTGACGGACGAAGAAAAATTAGAATTAATGAGAAATGCGAGGGCATATATTTTCGCAGCTGAGGATGAGGATTTTGGCATAACTCCGGTTGAGGCGATAAGTGTTGGCACGCCAGTTATTGCCTATAAATCAGGTGGAGTGGTGGAGTCAGTTATTGAAGGAAAAACCGGGTTGTTTTTCGACGAATTAACAGTGGAAAACCTATCGAAAGCAATGAAACAATTTAACAATTTAACAATTAACTCCACTGATTGCATAAACCAGGCTCAAAAATTCAGCAAAGAGAGGTTTAAAAAAGAAATTAAGGAGTTTGTTGAGAGTAAAATAAAACATGATTCTTAAGAATTACAATAAAAAACATATTATTTTCCTAACCGGATTTGCGACGTTTTTCTTTGGTTTTGGGGCAGGAGCAATCTTGAATCTTTATCTTTTGGCAATTAATTCGCCTTTGGTGTTGCAGCTTAGAAGTTCTTTAATGTTTGTATCATCAATTCTTGGCGATGGTGTTATCTTGCCTGTTGTTAATATGTTTATCGTCTCAAGTCTTATTAAAAACAAAGAGTTTATAAGTAAATTGAAAATCTTTCTTTCTTTACTTTTTGGACTTCTGATAACTTTGTATTTTCATATTACCCAAGCTGTTCAGGGGCTAGTTAACTGGTCAATGCCAAAGCCATGGGAGTGGAATTTATTAGGGGTTTGGCACGCTTTATATATGCTTGTGGTTACAAGCCTGATAAGTCTTTTTTATATAATATTGGCATTCAATATAGTTAAGTTCAAAAGATTTACAAAAGAAGCTGTTTTGGTTACTTTGGGTATTGTGCTTTTCGTAATACTGCTTAGACTTGATTATATTGGTGTAAGATTAATATAACCATGTTTAAAGTACCGCTCATTTTTAAAAATAAGCAGTTCCTAAGACTTTGGCTAAACCAAGTGTTTCTTCAGGTCGGTTTTAATGTATGCAATTATACGGTACTTCTTATTCTGGCTGACCGTACGCATTCTCCATTTGTACAGGCGCAATTTTTTGCCGCGCTTACGCTTCCTGCTTTTGTTTTCGGTTTAATTGCAGGACCAATAATTGATATGGTTAATCGCAAGAGGTTGATGTTGATTTCGGATATTCTTCTTGCTTTATTGTTTTTGATTTACGCATTTGCAGGCAATAACTTAATTGCTTTTGCAATTATTGCATTTCTTACTTCATCTACAGCCCGGTTTTTTATCCCTGCTCAAGCAGCAACAATTCCCTTAATAGTTGGTAAAGAAACCCTGCAATTTGCGAATGCTCTTTTTCTTTTTACTCTTATGGGCTCGGTAATTTTGGGCTATAGTATCGCAAGTCCAATTATTGAGATTTTTGGAGGATTGGGGAGCAAAGGCGAGCTTGTACCTTTTTTACTAAGTAGTGTTTTTGTTGGTATTGGTTTTATTTTGCTTCTTGGGTTTAAAGACATTAAAGGTGTAAGGCCAGAGCTTACAGAGGGCACTATTTTTAAAAAAACATTTCTTTTGCTTTGGCAAACAGTTAGAGAAGTAAAGGTAAACAAAAAGGTTTCTTTGCCAATTTTATTTTTGATCTTTGTTGAGCTAAATATTGGTATTTTAAGCGTTGTGTTTTTAGAATACGTCCGGCGTTTTTTGGATCTGCCCTTAACATCGGTAAGTGTTGTTTTGATACTGCCTTTGGTATTTGGTTTGATATTTGGTTTAACAATGTTAAAAAGGATTCAGAAAAGATACGGCTATAGGTTGTCGATTTATAGCGCGCTTTTGGGCATAGGTATTTTGTTTTTGCTTTTTGGAGCATTGCCCATATTGGGCAAGGGGAGTTTGGGAATAACTATTATTAGAATTTTTACTTCTGTTGCGGCTTTTGTAACTGGAGTTCTGGTATTAGTTATTGCTGTTCAATCCCGAACGCTTTTGCAAACAAGCTCAAGCCTGGCAATGCAAGGCAGAATTTTTTCTTTTTTGGACATAATGATTGCCATTGTTACTCCAACTCCGGTTTTATTTATCGGATTCTTTGCGGATAAGATAAGTCTCCCTGGGACGTTTATCTTTATGGGCATTGGAATAATCGCTATGGCATTTATAGGCAGCAGGATGTTTTTCGGCAGAGTAATTAAATAGAATACTGATATTGGGGTGGGATATAGTATAATGCGTTTATGGAAGGACGACGTTCGGCAGAACATATGACTTCACATAAAGAAGCTCCCAGGCAGGGGGAGAGTTTGGGCAGAAAGACTGTTGAGGTTAATGGCAGGGTGTGGTCGTATTTGGAATATGGAAATCCAAAGGGGATTCCAATTCTTATGCTTCATGGTTGGCAGGCTTCTCCGGCAGGAGATATACCTTTGCTTCGCGCTTTTGCAGGAGATAATCCAAAATCACATGGTTTTAGAATACTTTCCGAAAAAAAGCCAGAAAGCGCCAAAGCCTTAGCTCATAATCTAGAAGCATTAAAAGGAAAATATCGAATAATTGACCCCTGGCAGCCAGGTACGGAGTTAACTAAACCTTTAGATAATATTTCTTATGATGCAATGGCAGATGAGGTTGCGGCTTTTCAAAAAGCACTTGGAATCGATAGTTCAATCGTATTTGGATCTTCGGGTGGAGGTATTATTGGAACAAAATTAGCTGCCCGTTATCCGGAAACAGTAAATATGCTCGTGTTACAAGGTACGCCAACAAGAAAAGAGGATTTGCAAAAAGAAAGATATAAGGTTATAAGAGCTTTAACAAAGGGCCCAATCCCTTATATTCTTTATAGCCTCCATCTTGCATATCCAGCTTTTTGGCTTTCAGGAAAACTAAGCAGAGAGTTTAGAATGAGTGATAAGGATTCACAAAAAGCAATGAACCAAGCATTTAGAACGGGTGATCATAAGACGAGCATAGAATTATTAAGGGAAATGAGTAAAAATATAGAGGGAGATATTAAAAAAGTTGAATGTCCGGTAATAGTAGTTGATGGAGTAGATGGGCAGCTTGTACCCTTTGCAAAACAGAAAGAAGCGGCTGGAAAGTTTCCAACTAAAGTCCTTGCTTATAAAAAAGAATATGCAAAACCAAAAGGAGTTAAGGGAGTTCTTCTGGCTGTTACAGAAGCCTTTGGTAAACAAGGCCATACCGTTGTTAATATTTCTCCGGAAGTGCTGGCAGTTTTAATAGACAAAATGTCTAGTAAATTATTGGAGCTGACGCGCCCCAATGAAAGTAACGAACAAGCCCCTGGTGCTGAGCAGTAATAAGATTATCAATCTGTATCAAAATCCTGCAGCCTATGCTATAATTTCTCCATGCCGGAATTACCAGAGGTAGAAACCATTAGGCTTGGTCTGCAAAAATATATAGTTGGGAAGACGATTGAAGATGTTGAGGTAAGACTTAGGAGAATATTCAGCGGGGATGAGAAAAATATTATTGGCGCGAAAATTACCAGCATTGATAGATTTGGAAAAGGCCTTGTAATCAATCTAGATAATAACTATTCGATCGCAGCCCACATTAAATTAACAGGACAATTTGTTTATAGAGATGATTCTACTTTAAAATTAAAACTTTCTGCAAAAGTAGGAAGCCAAATTCCCAACAAATTTACGCATGTTACTTTTAAGTTAGACAAAGGTGCATACTTACACTATAACGACATTCGACAATTTGGTTGGATAAAAATACTAAAAACAGAAGATTTGAAAACTATTCCTTTTTTCAAAGATTTAGGACCTGAGCCTTTTGGTGGTTTGACTTTCGAGATTTTTAAAAACATTATTTCCAAAAATAATACTGCGATAAAGCCTCTAATTATGGATCAGAAGAAAATTGGGGGGATTGGGAATATCTATGCCAATGATGCTTTGTTTGACTCACAAATTGACCCGAGAAAAAAAGCAAAAAGCCTGAAAGAGAAAGAAATAAAAAGTCTTTATAATTCGATTCTAAAAGTTCTTAAAAATGGTCTGGAAAACGGGGGAGCAAGCGAGCTCAATTATGTAAACGCATTGGGGCAAGAAGGAAAATATCAGCATCATTTTCTCGCATATGCAAGAGACGGAGAGAAATGCCTGCGGTGCGGGACGATAATGAAAAAAATAACTCTTGGCGGCCGCGGAACCTATTTTTGCCCCAATTGTCAGAAATAAATCTTAATCTATTGATTTGTTTATTGGCAATGTGTTAAGATTCTTATTTAGTGCCCATTCTCTATCATGACATCAAACCGCTATAAAGAGACGATTGTAATTAAGCTTGGGGGATCCCTGATTGTCCCAAACGGGGGCTTAGACATCCCGTATATTAAGAAATTTTATACGTTTATAAGACAACAAGTCGCCGAAAAAAACCGGCGATTTTTTATATTAATTGGAGGAGGAAAGCTTTCAAGACACTATCGTGACGCCGGAGCGGAAATTACTGGACACGAACTGCTAACAGAAGATTTGGACTGGTTGGGGATTCACGCAACGCGTCTTAACGCGCATCTTTTCCGCACAATTTTTAGAGATCTTGCCCACCCTTATATTATAAAGAAATACGAGTTTGTACAAAAACCAAGTAAGCCTATTGTCCTTGCCGCCGGATGGAAACCCGGATGGTCAACGGATTATGACGCGGTTATTTTAGCCCAAGATTATAATGTCAAAACAATTATTAAAATGAGCAATACCGATTATGTATACGACAAAGATCCTAACAAATTTAAGGACGCAAAGCCACTTCCAAAAATATCCTGGAAAGACTATCGGAGCATGGTAGGAGATACCTGGAAACCGGGACAACACGAGCCATTCGATCCTATTGCCACAAAACTTGCTTCGGACTTGGGACTTAGGGTTTTTTATGTTGATGGGAGAGATATCGCGAATGTAGAAAAAGCAATTGATGGTAAAAAGTTTGTAGGA
>Ga0155403_115_pt1 | contig 9285 bp, 11 predicted proteins | sample RifCSPhighO2_02_FD_106371 | JGI IMG/M metagenome (GOLD analysis project Ga0155403, IMG submission 106371) | Candidatus Levybacteria bacterium RIFCSPHIGHO2_02_FULL_37_13
CGTTTATTAATTTAGTTTATTCTTACGGACACCGAAATCCGCAGGGAATTGCCTGGGATAATAATGGTAATTTATACGAGGCCGAGCACGGGCAGTCTGCAACAGACGAACTTAATTTTATTCAACCCGGCAAGAATTACGGTTGGCCAACTATTAGAGGTGACCAAAAACAAGCTGGATTAGAGTCTCCCCTTTTACACAGTGGCAGTGATACCTGGGCGCCTGCTGGCGCTGCTTACTTAAATAGGTCAATATTTTTCGCAGGACTCAGAGGCCAAGCGCTGTATGAAACGGTTATTAAAAATGGTCAGGCAAGTGAATTAAAAACCCACTTTAAAAATGAACTGGGCAGGATTAGAGAAGTTATTGTTGGTCCGGACAATATGCTTTATATTACAACATCCAACCGCGATGGCAGAGGTAATCCAAACGCTAATGATGATAAAATAATCCGAGTAAATCCGAACAAGCTTTAGAATTATGAAAAGAACATATGGATTAATAGCGGCAGGGTTTTTAATAGCTATAGTTTTATTGCTGATCAAAGTATTCTATATAAATCAAACTGCCGAGCCTGCAAAAATCTCCGTTTCCCAAACACCCGCCCCTACTTTGAAAGTTGAAAAATCTGTTGATTATAAGGCCAAATTTGCAATTTACATAAATGGAACGAAGAGAATTTTTACTAATTCTATGTATCACAATCTTTCGAAAGATGTATATATAGAAGCTTCCGATCCGTCAATGGTGCATGTCAAAAAAGACGGCAAAACGTGGATGGATTTTTTTATGACTCTTCCTATGAAACTGGACAAAGATTGTATAATTACAGGAACCAAAGAAACTTTTTGTATGACCAAAAATTCAACCCTCAAATTTTATCTTAACGATGTAAAAAACGATAAATTGCTATTTGAAAAAATTAAAGACAACGATTTGGCTCTAATAAGTTATGGCACGGAAAACGAAACGCAATTAAAATCCCAACTAAACTCTCTCAAAAAACCCTAAGTAATAATTAAACTACTTTTAACTGCATAAGGCGTTCTTGAATAAGAATACTTGCAGCATCCGAGGATTTAATTCCTTTTTTCTTCGCAACTTTTTCAATTGCTTTTTTAATTTTCTCATCTAACCTAATGGGCAATACATTTGATGTATAGATAGACTTTAGATTTTTTGAGAACTTTATGTTTTTTACTTCTTCCCATGCATAATCGGTAGAATCATGGGTATCCCAAAAATCAGCTTCTTCAGGGATGGTTTTAAATGTAGGAATTGGTAATAATTTTTTTCTCATTTGAATCTCCTTTTATAGTATTTCTTTTCTTTCACTGTAATATCACGAGCTGTAACTATATAATAATCATTTTCACCTTTATCTGCTAAAAATATTGCTAAATATCTTCCAGACAAAGTCCGCCCAATAATTCGTTTCTTTTGACCACGAACTTTCGAAGTAAATATTTTTCTAGATCCGCAAACCTCCTCGACCTCTTCTGGTTTAACATTATGTCGAGCAATATGGCCTACATTCCATTCATCCCAAATAAGATTCTGTATAGTCATTGTATTATACTATACAACATTTGTAAATACTTGTAATCCAGTTCAAAATTTGTGATGAAAATGAGACTTATGATACAATACGCCCACTGTGTTAGAAAGAGGTTTTAACGCTGCTCGTGAAGTATTGCGGTCGAATAGAAAAAAGGCCGTTGAAAATGGCAATATTGAACAACAAAATATTGTCAGCAGACAAGAGCAAATTCTTATTTCAATAGAAAGAACTACAAGAGAGGCACTTGAGAAATACGATGTGCCAGACATTTCTCCAATAAAAAGTCTTGACGACCCATTTGATGCATTAGGACTTTCCCCAAGAACACGCAATTCAATTAAATTCTATACTGCTTCTCGTAGATACAAAGAGGAAAATCCAGATAAACTTCATCCGTTTTCTACAGTTGGAGGCTTAGATAATGCTAGCGATGAAGAATTACTTAAAATTAGAAATTTTGGGGAGATAAGTTTACAAGAAGTAAGAAGAAAGATTACGGAGTACAAAACACAAAATGGTATTCAACCCCAATAATCGCCATCAATATTCCTTCTAGCTTTTTATGTAATGTTGTATAATAAATATAAAACAGTATGCGGAATATTGCAAATATTATCAGGATTTCAAAACCGCTTCATCGTCTTGTCTGGATTTTGGCTCTTCTTATTTTATTTTCCTCTGCTTTAGCATTAGTTTCTCCTATTCTTTCCAAATTTATTGTTGATGAAATTGTCGCAAAGGTACAAAACAAAGGCGGAGATATCAATAGGCTTATATTTCTGGTAATCCTTGCTTTTAGCATGAATTTAGCAAGCCTTACCATAACAGTAATAAGCGCACGCATCGGAGACCATTTTTCAGGAAGAATCCGGAAATTTTTAACAGAAAAGTTTTACGATAAAGTCTTAACTCTTTCTCAAAGTTACTTTGACTCCGAAGTTTCCGGGAAAATAGTCAACCAGCTTAATCGCGGCATTGTATCTATTCAGGGATTTTTAAATACATCAAGCAATTTTATTTTGCCAACACTTTTGCAGAGTTTGTTTACAATATTGGTTCTTTTCTACTTTAACGCTCCAATCGCATTTTTTACATTTATGCTCTTCCCTATTTATTTAACGCTAAGTTATTACTCAACAGTAAAATGGGGCAAAGAAGAAGTTAAAAAAAATAAAATAGAAGATTTTACAAGAGGAAGAATTCAGGAAGTCATTTCAAATATAAAATTAGTTAAAAGTTTTGTCGCGGAGAAAAATGAACATTCAACCGTATCTAAAAATCTTTCCGAGATTAACAAGATCTATGCTTACCAAAGTAAAACATTTCACTTATTCGATTTTTTCAGAGGTCTTTCTTTACACGCTATTCTTTTTGCGATTAACATCATTGTTTTCTACAATACTTTTTCCGGCAATCTAACAATTGGAGAAATGGTGCTTATTCTGCAGCTTGTTAACCAGGCCAGGCTTCCTTTGTTTGCGATGTCGTTTATTCTAACCCAAGTGCAAATGGCAGAAAGCGGGTCAAAAGAATATTTTGGTATCTTAGCTCTTTCCTCAAAAGAAGATTATGGAAAACTCAGCCAAACGCTAAAGGCGGAACATCCTAACATAGAATTTAAAAACGTTACATTCCATTACGAAAAATCTGGGACTGTTTTGGATAATGTATCTTTTAAAATAAATAGAAACGAGAAAATCGCTTTAGTTGGGCCAAGCGGTGCCGGTAAAACAACTGTCATAAATTTAATATTAAAGTTTTACGATCCTACATTTGGCGATATTTATATTAAAGATAAAAACTATAAAGACCTGTCTCATGCGTATGTTCGAAATAATATTTCTCTTGTTTTTCAGGAGAATGAATTGTTTTCTGCAACAGTTAGAGAAAATGTAGCGTATGGAAACATAGAGGCAACGGATAATAATATTATAGAGGCGTTAAAACTCGCCAATGCGTATGACTTTGTGCAAAAATTTCCCAATGGAATCGAATCGCAAGTTGGAGAACGGGGCGTAAGGCTTTCCGGCGGACAAAAACAAAGAATTCAGATCGCAAGAGCAATCCTTAAAAACTCCCCTATTCTTATTCTTGACGAAGCAATGTCTTCTTTGGATGCAAGGAGCGAAAAAGAAGTACAGGACGCGCTTGCAAACTTAATGAAAAACAAATTGGTAATTATTATTGCGCACAGATTTTCAACCATTCAAAATGTAGATAAAATAATAGCAATTGATAATGGAATAATTGCTGATAGTGGAAATCCTCAAGAACTAGCACGTCGTAAAGGACTCTATTCAGATCTTCTCCGCTATCAAATCGAAGGCAACCAAAAACTTCTGGAGAAGTTTGAGATATATTAAACCCTCCTTTCGTCATTCTGGCTTGTCCAGAATCTCTTATCGTAGATTATTGTTCGAGCTTGTCGAGAACTAAGACTATTGTTTTATTGCTCAATTGTTACATTGTTAACTTCTCGACTCACTTCGTTCGCTCGAAGAATAAAAAGTTAATTGTTTCTTGACTTTCGTTAACAAATCCTGAATACTAAAACCATGGACAACCAACCAACACAATCCCCAATCCCAACTTCTCACAACTCTTCAGAAACATTTATTCTTATTGTGAGAGCAATTGCATTGATGACAATCTCAGGAGTTGGAGGATATTTCTTGGGAGTAAAACAAAATCAAACCGTAAACCAACAACCAACTTCAATATCGCCCGACATAATTCAACCAGGAGAACCCGTTCTTTGCATAGGTAGCAAATTGGGCATTACAATTCAGGTGCCGGATAATTGGATCTGTTACCCCGGAGATTATTCCCTAGAGTTACGCTCGGAACTATTCACGGTTCACATCAGTAACTTAGGAAGAGGACCTGTCTGCGGAAGTCCTAGCCCTGCTTGCGGCAATACCGAATTTTACTCTGACGATCAAGTATCCATGGAGCTATGGACCATCAACAATCAGAATGCTGAGATTTTCGGCACGTTTAAAAAAGCCCTTGCTGGCCTTACATGGATTTCGATTAAGTACAAGGACATGGGGACGAGAAACCTGACTGCGTCTGAAAAAAGCGAATTGATTACAGTGATTAACGCTGTAAAATTCACCCCGTAGAACGTTTCTGCCTCGTTTTTTGCGACTGAAACAAAGAGCGTTAAGTTTTTGTGAGTGAACGCATCAGGGGGATTCCTCACAAACTTGTTGAGGAGGGGGTGAAATCACCCGATAAGTGAGCGAATAAAAATAGCTCGACTTTCACTCGCAAAGAGCTTTTGGTACTTTTTGCGGGAAAAAGTACAAGAAAGAAAAGATCCTGAAACAAGTTCAGGATGACACGTTAATACTTCTTGGGTTTAAAGTTGAGGGAGATAGAGTTGATGCAGAAGCGTTTGCCGGTTGTTTCTTTTGGGTCGCCCGCGTCGCCGAAGACGGCTTTGCGAGACGTGTCATCAAACACATGACCTAAGTGGCCGCCACAGTTTTTGCAGACAACTTCAGTTCTTTGCATGCCAAGACTATTATCATCTTTAAATTCGACATTCCCTTCTAGAGTTCCATCAAAACTCGGCCAGCCGCAATCGCTGTCAAATTTCGTCTCTGATGAAAAAAGCGGATTACCGCACGCCGCGCATTCATACATCCCGCTCTCGAAGTTTTTGTAAAACTTGCCGGTAAATGGAGTTTCTGTTCCTTTATTGCGAAGAACCTCGTATTGCTGTGGGGTTAATTTTTTCTTCCAATATTCATCGGACAATTTTCTTGGATCATCCATGGGCTATAGTTGTTTTTTGCCGCTTCCGATAATAATAACAACGTCTACCGTTTCCGAATCTTCCAACTTCTCGCCGGAACCAAGCAGATAAGTTTCTCCAAGAACACTTTTTAGATTATCTAAAAAGGCTTTATCAACACCTTTCTTCGCCTGAATAATTGTCAGATCAAAATCAGAGCTTTGGGCATTGCCAATTTCTTCTACGATAAATTTTCCGTTCTCAAGAATCTCTTTGCCCTTTGCCGCCGCTCCTCCAATACCACTGCCGTTTAAAACTTTTATTTTGTATTTGGAATAGTCTACTATGAGTTTGGCGGAATCGCTTGCAGCGGGGGTAGGGCTAATTCTTGAAGGAGCGGGAGTAGGCGTTATTTCAACTTTTGTTGAAATTTGTTTCATAGCGCTTTCCCTAAAATACCACAAGACTCCGCCTATTGAAACAACAATTATAATCGCAATAATTATCCATAAATTCTTTTTTTTAGGCCGATCTATCTGCTCCTGTTCCGGCTTGTCTTTTACCACATCATTTACAGCAAGCGGATCTTTAGTAGAAATAGGCTCTACGCTCGGAACGATATTTCCCGCTGATTCAGGTTGAGACACCAAGGTGTTTGCTGCTTGCGGCGTAGGCTGGAGCGGAGGCTGAGACACAGGCGCTGACGGCTCGACCTTTGATAATTCCGGTTCGGATTGAGACTCAACTTTGGGGATATCCTGCATTACACCCGAAGGAATAACAACAGAACCCCCTACACTTTCCATGTCCGGTGGCGTAACAGCAACATCTTCGGCTTTCTTATCTACAGCTTTATGGAAAGTATGTTTTTTAGCAACTGCCTTCTTGGTTTTTTGCGTTGCTTTCTTTTTTTTAACAGCCATATTATAATACCCGAGCCTTTAAGAACTATCACAAAGTCTTATAAAAGCGAGTGGTATATTTAGATTACTAACTTTTTTCCTATATTGCAATACCCTTTTTTAAGACTCCTTATTCAGTTCTCTTTTCGAAAGGAGAAAGAAGTATCCAACGACTCCAAACGTCAGGATTGGAGAAACCCAACTTGGTATATGAAACCCAAAACTATCCAAAAGCATAATTGCTCCCAAGATTAGCACTGCATACATTGCTCCGTTTTTTAAATATTTATACTTCTTTATGTTTTCTATATTTCTTATTGTTAATTGACGAAGAACTATTGCGCCTATTCCATTACCAAGAAGTATTAGAGGAACCGATAATGTAAAAGCAAACGCGCCCAATACGCCATCTATAGAAAACGTCGCGTCAATTGCTTCTAAATAAAATATTTTAGCAATATCTGATCGGCCTTTTTGCATTAGTTCTTTTTCTTGCTGTTCGGCATTTTGTTTAAATCCATGCGTTATAAAAAAAGCTGTAGACCCAACGACAGCCCCAAACGCCATAAGCGTATGTTCCCTAAGCGCGAACCAAACTATTATTGTTAAAAGAACAGACACAACCGCGTAAAACCATGCGGACTGGGCATGAAAAAATCGCTCACCCCTCAGTCCATAACTTTTAGGCTCAACAAACAGCCAATGGAAAAATAAAAATACCATAAATGTGCCTCCGCCAATAAGAAGCATTGGGGATGAACGTTCTATCGCTTCCAAAACAGTAGGATTATTGCTAAACGTCGCTATAAACGCATTAACCGGCCCAATAGATGGAGCTGAAAGCCAGACAATCAAAAGAGGTAAAAATCCACGCACTACAAAAACAGCAATCAGAAGTCCCCATAACAAAAACCATTTCCTTGCTTTTTTTTGCATGGTGGAAAGGACTTCGGCGTTTATGATCGCATTATCAACGCTGGTTATTATCTCAAACAAAGATAATCCAGCAATAGTTAAAATTATTGGAATTATTTCCATTTAAATCTTTTTTATCTCCGTCCCTTTTCCTTTATCTATCGCATTATATCCCATTTTTTTAATTTTATTGCGTAATTGATCTGCCAAATGATACCGTTTTTGGCGCCTTAACTCTTCTCTTTCCCTCACCATCTCCATAACGTTCTGTGGAACTTGTAACTTCCGGCTTCCAACTTGACTTTGAAAGAGGTCTAAACCGAGAACGTTGTCAAATTTAAGCAAACTTTCAGCTTTAGCAGAACTTGGATAATCCGACCTTACCAACTCCCAAACAATGCCCAAAGCTTCCGGCATATTCAAGTCGTTATTTATGGCTTTTAAAAATCTTTGTTCAAATTCCGCACAGCCAATTTTTGGTTTATCAAAATTTTTAACATCTGCACGAAGCCTATTTAAAGCTGTTTGAGCTCCATGCAAAGCATGATAGGTAAAATTCATTTTTGTCCGGTAATGAGTCATAAAGGTTAAGTAACGGAATGCCAACGGCTCATACCCTTTATTCTCAAGATCCGATATTGTATAAACATTTCCTTTAGACCTTGACATTTTTTCGCTATCTACCAACAAATATCCGCCATGCAACCAATAGTTAACAAAATGTTGACCCGATGCTCCCTCGCTTTGAGCAATTTCATCTTCATGATGAGGAAAAATCAAATCCTCTCCTCCGGTATGAATATCAAAAGTATCTCCTAAATATTTTATGCTCATAGCAGAACATTCTATATGCCATCCGGGAAATCCAACTCCGAAGGGACTATCCCATTTCATAAGCCTATCACTTTCGGCCTTTTTCCATAATGCAAAATCAACACTGTCCTTTTTGTCTGTTTCAACAGAAATGCGAACCGCTTTTAGCAGCTTGTCCATTCTTTCCAAAGTATTTCCGGACAATTTTCCATAATCTTTAAACTTTTTAACATCAAAGTATACTGTCCCATCTGTTTCGTATGCCAAACCTTTCTTTAACAAAATTTTAATGATCCCAATCATTTCCTTTACATGCTCCGATGCCTTAGGGTACTTTGCTGCTTTTTTAATATTTAGTTTTTCTTCGTCTTTAAGGTAAAGATCCGTATAATGTTTCGCGATATCCTGAGGAGTTTTTCCAACTTTGAGAGCCTCTTCAATAACCGGATCTATTGCTTCGCGATTTTCCTGATCTAATCGCCTCATGTGTCCGACATCTGTAATATTTCTAATATGAGTCACCTCGAATCCATTGTATTCAAGAGTTCTTCTTAAGTAATCCGCCATCAAATAAGTTCTGAAGTTCCCAATATGTACTTCCCGATAAACTGTTGGACCACAAGTGTAGATGCCAACATTTGGTGGATTGATCGGCTTAAAATCTTCTATTGTACGAGTGAGAGTATTATATAGTCTTAGCATATTATCCCGCCATTCCCGGATCGTTTTCATTTGTTCCCTGTTTAACCGAACGCGGAAGCTCTTTCTTCTTTTCTTCTTCCTGCTTTAATGCTTCCATTTGTTTTTCTTCTTGTTTTTCTTTATTCAGTTTTTCAGCCGGTCTTTCTTCCTGTCCCGAAGGACGGTTAAATGTAGGGTCGAAATAAGTGCTATTATGCTGTTGTTGGAAAAGCTGTTGTCTTGTTATTGCTAGTTTTTGTATTTCTTGTGGTGTTTTTTTAGGATTTTCTTCTATAACTCTTGAAATAATCTTATCCGATGGAACATTTGTTTTAGCATCCGATGCTTCATACATTTTTTTAACAACTTCTAAAGTGTCATTGCTGGAAGGAATATTTGGAACTTGGTCTTGAACATTATTTGCGTTTTTGCTATCAATCACTTCCTGACTTTCTAATCCCACCTGCTGTCTTGTAGTTTTCTCAACCCTTGCCGCTTCATCGCCAATACCCTTGCCAACCTGTTTCCCAAGATCTCCAACCTTTCCCAATGAATCGCTCATAACCCCAGAATTACTCATATTATTTACTATTTTACAGGATCCAAGCCCCCTTTTGCAAAAGGGTGGCAGCGGATTATTCTTTTGAAACCTAAAAATAGACCTTTAAAAA
>Ga0155403_127_pt2 | contig 6680 bp, 6 predicted proteins | sample RifCSPhighO2_02_FD_106371 | JGI IMG/M metagenome (GOLD analysis project Ga0155403, IMG submission 106371) | Candidatus Levybacteria bacterium RIFCSPHIGHO2_02_FULL_37_13
CATATTTTGTTGCCATATTCTACTACATGATGAGGGTTAAAGCAAAATACCATCTTAAATGGAAACCGCAGAAATCAATAATGCAATAATTAATTACTTGTATTCTGTTTTCTCAAAAGCCATTTTTATAGTTTCTTCCTGGTTGTAGGAATCATTCTTTAAGCACTTCATCGGGCGTTTGACACTGAATTTCTTTTATTTTCTTGAACTCTTCATCATAAGTCGGAGTAGACAATTACATCCCTAACTCTATCTATGTTTATTTTCTTCTTATTGTATTTTTTATGCAGTTTCCCCGCATACTGCATGATTTGGCTTTTTTTGGGCTAATAATGATTTTCTTCCCCCCTGTTTCTGTTTTCATCTTTAAAAAATCGACTAATTGTCAATACCTATTTTCCCAGCTTATTTCTAATTTCCTTAATACTCAACCTTTCCTCTTGTTGCAATCGCTTTATTTCTTTTACCCTTTCAATCATAGAACGGTCAAACAACTGATAACCTGCCTCTGTACGTTCTGCTACTTCAAGCAATCCTTTTTCAGTCCAGTGCCGTATCGCATTTAATGTTGCCCCTGTCTCTTTTGCCAGATCCCCTATCCTAATCAATCTCTTTTGTACAACAGCTGTAGATGTTTTTCCTTGTACTGCGTCAACGTAAATATCCAGCGAGCGGTCAATGGCTCTGTAGATGACTTTGTAATAATCGTCAAAATCTTCACTAAGTTGAGCTTTTTCAATGCTGTCTATGTAGAGGTCTCTGTCCTCTTTTCTTACAAGAGCTGGCGGATAGCCCTTTTGCATCAAAAGTAAGTTCAAGAGAAGCCGTGCAGTTCTACCGTTACCATCAGAAAACGGATGTACCGAAACCAACTTAAAATGTGCATCAGCCGCTATTTTTGCAGGATGCTCCATGTTTTTTGAATGAAGCCAGTTAAAAAAAACTTCCATAAGCTCTGGCACTTTTATGGGATCGGGTAATATAATATTTGACCCGCTAATTCTTACCTCTATGTTTCTATATCTTCCCGCATTATCATCGTCAATTTTTTTAAGTATTAGAGCATGAATATCTAAAACTTCACGTTTTGTCAAATCTTTTCGTTTTTTACTAACAAGCTCTTTTATAAAATCAATGGCTTCTGCGTGGTTTATTGCTTCCAAATGCTCTTGCAGGGTCTTACCTCTTACCGTTATACCTTTCTCAACCACAAGAGCTGTTTCCTTTCTTGTTAAAGTATTCCCCTCTATCGCATTTGAAGTATAGGTCAGCTCTACCTTAAACCACTCCTCAAGGTTATTAACCAATGCAAAAGATAATGGCCTAAAACCATCCAGCTTTTTCTTTTTTTCTGTTAGTTTTTTTAATAAATCATCTATACTTGATACCTTATGGTTTTTCACAATTAAAAGTGTAAGGCATCGCCCTATGGTTTGTCAAGTGGCGGTTTTTTTTACTACCGCTTCGCTACCACGTTTAACCAATCGCTCTCTGTTGGATTAAATTTTTCCTGGAAAAGCGGGCCGTTAAATGAGCTGCCATAGAACGTTATATCTTTAAACTCAAGTTTTTTTAGCTCTCTTTTCATTTCTTCACGCCTTAAATCAATAATTGGCGTACTGTTTATAGCAGTCAGGGACCACACTCCATTGTTGGTCAAGGAAAAGATTGCTCGTGTATATGTAACCAAATCTTTTTTTTCTTTCGTGTAAAATCCCAAAAACGCATTGGCCTTGTAATAAGAATTAGGCTCTGTTGGCCTTATGGTAAAATCCCTAATCCCCTGACTAACATCAAGTGTTTTTTGAAAATTGATGTTTTGAAAAACCATTAATGCATTCTCTTCTCTTAAACCTTCCGCAGCGCTTTTTAAAAAATCCTTATTCGTATAAAATAAATGAGGGAGTGTATTGCCTAAAAAAATTGCCGCGTCAAACGAACCATTTATTTTTTTTAGCGTATCTTTATAGCTAACTTTAATAAGATGTAGCTTATCCTGATTGTTTTTTGGCAATTTATGCTTTTTAGACCGAGCAATATTATCCATAAGACTGCTTGATTCAATACCGAAAACTTCAAAGCCCCTTTTTGCAAGTGCTATTGAATGCTCTCCGGTGCTTGAAGCAACATCAAGTATTTTTTTTGCTTTTTCTTTTGTAAATAAAGCTATAAGGTCCGGTATCTCTTGGGAAAGTCTTTTTTGCCAGTTAATAAGCGTATCGTACCTCTTTGCTAACCAATCATAAAACTCTTCTTGCTCTTGTAACGGAGCGCTTTGTCCAACAACATTTCTAAAAATATCGCTCTTCGAAATAATGCCGATTAAATTTCCTTTTTTGTCAACAACAGGAAGCCTACCGACTCTCTCAACAAGCATCAAAGATTGTGCTTTGATAAGTGGCGTGTCTGCAGTTACGACTTTTAGATTTTTGCTCATTACTTTATCTGCTGTCAAAGCAAAAACTTCAGCTATTTTCCTTATTGTCTTTTTAATATCCCTAGAATTGATGGGGTCCTCTATATATTCTTGCATTAAAGGATAAAGTCTGTTGAGGATGTCGCTTTCTGTAATAAAGCCTATAACTTTTTTTCCTTTACAAACTGGTATACCTTTACTACCTTTTACGAAAATTAGACGAAATATGTCCCTAACGTTTGTGTCCTGCGAAACATAGTCGACATGTCTTGTCATGACATTAGACACTCTCATATCCTAAAACCCTACTTTAGCACCAAAACCGGAAAATGGCAATAGTTTAGCTGGAGAGCTTATTGAAGGCCAATTTTCTTAAGCGCTATCCTTAGGGTTTCATCCTGATTATGCGTGTAAGTGCTAATAACCAAATCGTAGTATTTCTTATCCCAATAAACCCAAGTTGGATCATTATTTGCATAAAGCCTTCGCCATTTGTCCAAATTTCGTTTTTCTCTCATTAGTACATCTTCTTTTGCTTCTTCAATCGAAACACCCCGTCTGTTAACTAATCTGTCTATTCTAATCTCTGTTTTGTCATTTCCTTCTTCATCCGCGCATAAAACTAAGATCTTAAAAACACCTTTTATGCCCTGAGCGTCAAAGCCTGCCAGATGGCTTTGGATAATCTGGTGATCTTCATGAATGAGGATATTTCTTATCTTTTCTTCATATTGCAAATCAAAGTTATCCGGCCGGTTATTTACCGCGATTTCATTTACTTTTAAATCGTTGTGGATTTTCTCAAACAAAGCTCCGCCTTCCAAAAGCTTCCATCCCAATGCTTTTGCCAAACCAACAGCCAAAGTTGTAGTACCCGAACCTATACGGCCGGAGACTGTAATGTTACGAATGTTTGGAAGGTCAACAGGAGTAGTCATAATAATTTGACGATAGAAGATAGAGAGTAGAAGATGGTATTTTGAAGATTGAAGATAGATGGTAGAAATTCCTAAATCTACTTTCTAACTTCTACCTTCAAATATCTACATTCTATTTTCTACCATCTACCGTCATCCAATTACCAACCATCAACACCTCTTCTACTAAACGGTTGGCGTATCCGTATTCGTTGTCATACCAGGCAATCACTTTGACCATGTTTCCCCCCACAACTTGGGTAAGTGATAGGTCAACAACTGATGAATGAGCGTTTCCGATTATATCTGAAGAAACAATCGGGTCTTCTGTTACTTCCAGTACGTTTTTATATTGAGGATTTTCCGCTTCTTTTTTGAAAACATCATTTATTTCTTCTTTTGTTGTTTCTTTTTTCAATAAAAATGTGAAATCCGATAAAGATCCTACAGCAACTGGAACTCTAACTGCTAACCCGTTAAATATTCCTTTAAGCTCCGGAATTGCTTCGCTTGCAGCAATTGTTGCGCCGGTTGAAGTTGGAATTATATTTTGTCCGGCTGCTCTTGCACGTCTATAATCCTTGTGTCCCCCATCCTGAAGTCTTTGGTCTGAAGTATATCCATGAATTGTTGTCATCATTGCTTTTTCAACGCCAAAATGATCAACCATAATTCTTGCTACAGGAACAATGCAATTTGTTGTACAAGACGCATTGTTAATAAGAGATTCTCCTTTATAGTTTTTGTCATTAACCGAAAGAACATAAGTAGCTATCTCTCCCCCTTTTGCAGGAGCGGACAGCACTACTTTTTTAGCGCCTGCGCTAAGATGAGCTTTAAGTTTTTCTTCTGTTAAGAAATGTCCTGTTGACTCAATTACAACATCAACATTTAAATCTTTCCAAGGCAAAAGACTTGGATCTTTCTGCGAAAAAACCGGAATCTTTTTATCATCAATAATAAGTGAGCCAATGTAATCGTCTCTGTTTTGAACATTAGTATTTTGATCATTTGGATTTGTTTCGGATTTCGGATTTCGGATTTCGGATTTTATTTCATGATTAATGATTGGGCCATATGAGGTATCATATTTTAAAAGGTACATCCAACCCTTAATATCTGTTGAGGAGCCTGCATTTATTGCAACTACCTCAATCTCTGACGAGTGTTTTTCCAATATTACCCGATGCGCTACTCTGCCAATTCTTCCGTATCCATTAATCGCAACACGAATCATAATGTTAGTATACTAAGTTTTTCTTAAGGCAACAAGACCCCGAAGTTTTGTTTTAGTCTGTGAATTCCTGACAGAACATCTGACCATAAATTCCCCCATCTATTACTCCAACCCCAAGCTTGCCAAAATTTGGGGATAAAATATTTTCTTTATGCCCCGGGCTATTCATTAAGCCCTGCATAGCAAGCTCAACATCCGGAGCCAAAGCTAGATTTTCTCCTGCAAAATTAAATGAAATTCCGGCATTTATCATTCGATCAAACGGAGAAAGACCTTCCTGTGTATAATGAGAAAAATATCTTCTTTTAAGCATATCCTCGCAATGATCGCGTCCTACTTGCGCCAACTGCTCATCAAAAACAACGCTTGTTATTCCTTGTTTTAATCGTTCTTTATTAACTAAAGCCAACATTTCCTGCTCAGCTTTCCTATCTTCACTAAAATCGCTTACTTTGAATGTAAGAGCAACACTTTCATTGCTCTTAGGATCAACTGTTAAAAAATTAAGCGTTTCATTAACTGCGCCTCCAAATATGTTGTTTAACTCTTTTTCAAACCCTTGAGTCCTTCCTACTAATTCCCGGCCTATAAAGGATTTCAAAACAGAATTTTTAAGAAATGCCGACAAAGGAAGACTAATAATTAGAGTTAATAAAAAAGTCAAAATTACCAAACCCGAAAAAACACCGGGAACAATTCCTAATAGTCTATTTATAATATTGAGATTGATAAGTTTTTTACTAAGAATTTTTCGCAAAACCAACCCGATAGTTATTTCCGTTAAAAACGAAAGAATAAAAAAACCTATTGCGTTTGAGAAGGTTTGCGGAATAGAAAAAGTTCTAACAAAAACTTCTCCAAACGCTTCGTAATATTTTAGTCCAATAACAAAAGATGCAACAAAACTTATAAGCCCTAGTAAACTTGAAACAAATCCACTTGAGTACCCATCGTATGCGTAATATAAAATAACCGCTAAGATTATAAAATCAACCCAATTAGGATCCACTATAAATCTTACCTTTCTTGTCAATCACAAGGTATAATGTTATCATATACGTTCGTATGCATACCTCAAAGAAAAAAAGATTTAAATTGCTAAACAAGATTGCTAAGAAAATAAGAGTTAAGAAAATCATAAAGAACAAATTTTTTTTGCCAATTGCAGCAGCGACTGCCGCTCTTTGCCTGGCGTTTTACCTATTTATACTGAAAGATCTACCTTTTCCAACATACTTAACTACTCAAAACACCTCTAAAGCTACTCAGATTCTTGATAGAAATCAAGAGCTATTATACTCTGTTTATGCGGATAAAAATCAAGCCTTCATTCCTTTATCCTCGATTCCAAAACACGTCAAAGATGCCACTATTGCAATTGAGGATAAAGATTTTTATAAACACGGCGCGATAGATTTAAGAGCTATACTTCGCTCAATAATCTCTATAGTTTTTAGAAACGAGGTTCAAGGCGGATCAACTATTACTCAACAACTCGTCAAAAATAGTCTTTTAACGCCCGAACGGACAATACTTCGAAAAATAAAAGAAGTTGTTTTGTCATTTGCAACAGAAGCAATATACTCAAAAGAAAAAATACTTGAGATGTATTTAAACCAAGTTCCGTATGGAGGAACAGCTTGGGGCATTGAGGCCGCGTCCCAAACATATTTTGGCAAATCTACAAAAGACTTAACTCTCGCAGAGGGTGCTCTTCTTGCTGGTCTTCCTGAATCGCCAACAACATATTCTCCGTTTGGTTCTCGCCCGGAACTATCTTTAAAACGACAAAAAGAAGTTTTGCAAAACTTGCTCAAGCAAAAATATATTAATTCCAAAGAATACGAAAAGGCGCTAAAAGAAGAAATCACTTTTAAAAAAGTAGAGGGAATCCGCGCTCCCCACTTTGCGCTTTTTATCAAAGAATACTTAATAAAAAAATACGGGCAAAAAGTAGTTGAAGAAGAAGGACTTACCGTAACAACAAGTCTTGATCTAAAACTTCATGATTTCGTACAAACTGCTGTTGCTTCTGAGGTAGCAAAACTTAAGGACTTAAATGTGGGAAATGGCGCTGCTCTTGTAACGATACCAAAAACCGGAGAGATAT
>Ga0155403_139_pt1 | contig 6297 bp, 5 predicted proteins | sample RifCSPhighO2_02_FD_106371 | JGI IMG/M metagenome (GOLD analysis project Ga0155403, IMG submission 106371) | Candidatus Levybacteria bacterium RIFCSPHIGHO2_02_FULL_37_13
TCCTTTAAGAGCACCTCCTTTGAAACCCGAGCGGGAAGTTCTGTGAAGGTGTTTCAAGGTCAGGCCGGATCGGATTTCACACTCATCTAAAGCATATCCATCCCCAAGCGAGGTCCTGAGCTTGCCGAAGGACGATTGATAAGTTGTAATAATCTGAGTTGTTTCGTCATTGGAGTCATCTGCAATAACTATTTCATAATTATCATAATCTTGAGATGTTGCTGCTTTTAATAGTCTCTCAACAACTCTTTTCTCATTGTATGAAGCAATATGAATAGATACAAAAGGGTGTCTTTCTAATCTAACAGAGGAAATATCACTGTTTAAACCCGGTACCCTATTCCCCCTATCACCTCTATTTCCTTCTTCTTTCCTTCTCGAGAACGACAAAACAATAGCAATAGTAAGATAGTATTTCATCGAGTAGATAAAGAAGAACATACCTAAAAAGAGCGCTAAGAATGAGAAAAGAATACCTACCTTGCCTACTATTCCCTGTCCATATTGGAGATTATTTAATACTACCGAGAAGATGAAGCTAATCGTGATAACCGATAGAAGAGGAAAGAAGAATTTAGAAGAGATAACCTTTTTGAAGAGAAAGGAGGCTTGCCCCCCCGAAGCCTTGGTGAAGGGGGGAGCTTGCGCTGATACCGATGGTATCTGTCCAAAAATAGGCGCTTTCCAGTCTTCCGAAACTTGAGGCACACTTACTTTACCGGCAGTTGCCTCCGATACGGTCTTGGAATATGCTAAACGACGCTGGTAGGTGGTGAGATTAAGACGCGAAAGTAAAGTATGAACTCCGTAACTGCTTAATATATGCCTATTATCCTTTTGAAAAAGAACTTTACTTATTTTGTGAACTGAATATTCAGGATGTTCAGTTACAACACTTAGAACAAGATTCTTAGCCTCAGGCACAAACCTCCAATGACGCTCTCCTTTTGGACGAAGACTCTCAAGGGCTTCCCTTTTTACTTCCTCATCATAATTCTTTTTTGCGGAATATCGCTTTAACCATTTGTAGAATATTGTTCGTGATACATCAAAGTTTCTGCAGATATCAGCTACTCTATCCCCTGCCTCGTGCCTCCGAACCATGGTTACTTTATATGAAATAGATTTTTCTTTAACCAGACTCTTACCATTCCTATATATATAGTCTTCCCGAAGCTGTTTTGTGTTAAGTCCATGCTTTTTTAAAACATCAAAAACACCGGATTTGCTTACGCCTACAATCTTTGCGATTTTTTGAGAAGAAAAAGAAGAATCTTTTATGGCAATTTTTAAAATCTTTTTTTCAACCGTTGTGCTTAATTTCTTCCAATGCCTGTTTCCGCTTAAATATTTGGGAGTTAGCGCCTTTTTTTTTGCCCTTGAACCAGCATTTTCATAAGTTTTTAACCATTTATAAAAAATTGCTCGTGATACTTGAACTTTTTTACATATTTTGGATACACTATCTCCTTTTTGTGCTTTCTTTATAAGCCGAATCTTCTCTTCGACGGACAGGATTTTACTCACATTAAAACGTTAACATTAATGATAACTGGATGTCAAGATCCTATAGGGTTGCATTTTCTCCTCTTATAGTCGAAGTTTCCATAAAAAACGACAAAAGGTACCTTTCTAAACAAATTACTAAACAAGTTTTAATTGTCAAGAGTTTTGCTTTATTTACGGGCTTTTATAATTTTTTTAGATTTTAAAAAATTATGTGGATAAAGATTTTTGACTAAAATTTGACTAAAATTTAAACGTCCTTACTTCGTTAAATATAGGTCTTTATTTTTATATAACTATGAGTCCAAAAAACTTTGAAACATTTTTTTACTATAGGTACCTTATTAGTTATTACTATCGGTTATATACCTAACACATTTTTTCAATTATTTAAACTAAAATTTATAATTTTTAATTCGAGGCTATATGTGGACATTATGTTAACTATAAAAACACCATTTAATAAGAGTACCCTATATAACAATGTCTGTTCGTTTCCCGATTCAAGTCTTCAAAGTTAATGTTCTCGTTTTATCGGCAGTAAAAATGTGATAATAATAAGTTATAAGACGAATGCTTTATTGAATACTATTTTATATCAAATTATTCATTATTCACATTGAATGTTGTATCTATTTATTTCCAATTTACAAATTTTATATTTATATTTAACTAGATATAGGCTATTAATTTTGTGCTACTGTAAACCAGTTTTTATTTTACAAAAAAAGTTTCTTGAACTCTAGTTGTACGTAAACTTTATTTTTTTTAAGTTTTCTTATAACATTATAATAGATAAATAAGGGTAGTTACGTTTTTTTAAAATTTTTGTTTTTTCTGCATAAAAGTTTTTAAAAATTAAAATATGCAAAATTATACAGTTTTTGAGGTTTTTTGACTGATTTTTTGGTCAAAAATATTTTATGCCCCTAAAATGCCCCAGGACGAACGATTTGATTACAGACGCATATCTACTTCGTTTAATTATTACTTTGCCAAAAAACTAAATTGAGGCTAAAAGGAAATCTTGCATATCTCCTCTTTTTAGTATTAAATAAAATTACATGGCGAATAACATTGTAGAACCCATTGCACTCCTTACTTTTGCTGCCGCTTGTTTTTCACTATGCTGGCTGTTTGTAGATTCATTAATGTTAAGAATCGAGATGAAAACCATGCTTAAAGCCCTTGGGTTTGCTGGTCTTGGAATAGGATCCACCCTCACCTTCTTTGACCAATCCATACCAACTTCTTTCCTCCACGTATTAATCTGGTTAACCTCTATTTCCTTTTTCGCAATCTTCCTTGCGTTTATTGCCGATCCTCAATCAAAATTTCAATTAGGAATCATTATCGCCATTGTTGCGCTCCCGTTTCTCAAAGACCATGATTTTCTCACCCTTCAAGCCATACTTATTGCCCTATCAATGCTGCAACTTGCATACACTACAAAACACCGGGATATTATTCCTCTTGGTATTGGCTTTGCGCTTATCGCAATTGCTGAATTTTTTTATTCGCTTAAAACAAAAGAGGGATTTGAGGGCATGGAAACTGCAGGAGCATTCCTCTATCTTTTTTCAGCCGTGGCTCTTTTTTCTTGGGTTTGGTCATACCTTAAGATTCGATTTATTGATGTTTCAAAAAGATCACCTTTCTCAAATTCGCAAAGAAGAAACTTAAGAATTGAGGATGACGACGAAGAAAATATTTACTAATGCGGTTTTATGTATGATAAGACCTTTGAAATCACATCCTCAGGATCCACGTCTGTTTTTACCAAAAAATCCTTTGCGCCAAGCCTTTTACACTGTTCTATATCTTCTTCTTGGTGCAACACGCTAAGACACACAACAGGAATGCGTGAGAAATTGACATCACTCTTAAGATATTCTAATACTTGAAATCCGTTCTTTTTTGGGAGGACCACATCAAGTAAAATTAAGTCCGGATTATCATCCCTTACTTTTTCAATCCCTTCTTCTCCATCAAGGGCAGACAGAACCTGGCAGCCTGCTTTTTGAAGTACCACCTGATACATTCGCAATAATGGTAAATCATCCTCAACTATAAGAATTTTTGGCATAATCATACTTGCGGCAAATTGATAATAAACTCGCTCCCCTTGTCAACTTGACTTTCAACCGTTATTGTACCACCCATTTTTTCAACAAGCAACCTGGAAATATAAAGCCCCAAACCATTTGAATCGCTTTGGCGGGTCAACCAATTCTTTGACATATAAAATCTATCAAAAACATGAGGAATGTCATTTCTATTTATGCCAATACCTGTGTCTTCTATAGATATAGAAATAAAACCATTAGCGCTCTTTTTTACAGTAAAGCTAATACCTCCTTTTTTTGTATACTTGATAGCATTATCAATAATATTAGCAAGAACTTCTCTAGTGTAATGAATATCCGCAAGAACAGATGATGATTCTTTCCTGACATTAACGATAAATTTGAGATGTTTTTGTTCTGCTTTTGACCGAAAATCTTTTAAGACTTCCAGCAAAACAACGGTCAGATCAAACACTTGCTTCTCTATCTTTATATGACCACTTTCAATGCTGGAAGTTGTTAGAAGATCTTTAACCAGCTTCGCCATGCGCTGCGCGCCTTTCAACGATTCGCTCAAATAACCGCTTGCAATTGAATCTACGTTACCATACTTGCCGGAAAGAAGCATTGATAAATACCCTCGTATCAGAGCAATAGGCGTTAAGAGCTGATGGGACGCCATTGAAACAAAATCACGCTCTTTTTCCTCAAGTTGTATCTCATGCCTCAGCTGTTCTTCTTTTGACTTAATGAGAGCATTTGCGCGCTTTTTGACCTTAATCTCAAGCTCCTGGTTAAACTTTGTTAATTCTTCTTTAACCTGCTTAAGATTGTCTATAATACCAGTAATTATAAGGCTTGTTGATGATATAACAGCCATAAAAATCTGTAAAAATACGAGCGATTCAGCCAGACTTACTCTTACAAATGGACCCCGCCCTGACATTGTGGCAATTATAGAAATAACCGATAGGCTAAGGATGCAAAAAATTGTCATTCGAAAACCAAAGCGAAGTGCCGACCAGATTAGAGGCAAAAAGAGAAGAAAAATAAGCAAAGGATCTATAAATGGTTCGCCTAAAATCTCGCCAAAAATAATAAGACAAAAGATAAAAAGAAGAAAAAGCATCAATAAAGCCTCAGCTGTTTCTCTTATTGAAAAGTAAACGTTGCGCCATCTACTCCAATAGATAATAAGCGGAACAAATATAAGAACTCCTAATACATCTCCTAACCACCAGGCAATCCAGGTCTTAAGATACACGGAAATATCTATAGCACCGTTAAAATACAAGCTTGATGTGCCAAAAGTAGCGCTGATTAGCGAACTAAGAAATCCTGCCAGGAAAATAAAGCCCAACACCTGTCTTAGATCAAGGAATGTATCTTTAAACCCGGTAAAGCGGCGCATCAAATACGCTCCCAAAAGAGGTTCCAGGGTATTCCCGGTTCCCATACCAATTGCTGCAAAAAATGGCGCTCCGGTTATCAGGTTTACTAAAAATGCGCCTAAAAAAATCCCGGGCCAAAGACGATAACCAAAAAGAAGTATAGCTGCTAAGGCAATCCCCGAGGGAGGCCAGACAAGAGTGGCAAATCCACTCACTGCGTCAAACGACAAACCAATTTTTGCTGTAATAAAGTAGGCAAGAAAAAGAATCCCTATTTTTATAAAATATGAAAAACGAAGACTGGACATATATCTATACTACAACCTTTTTTCTTCTAACACAAAACTATATGAGAACCACCAGAAGAAAAATAACCACCCAACTACTGCAAGCGTAGAGCCATAGTCATGAAGTATTATTGCCACATTTTGCCCAAAGTAATACGCTGTTAAAACAACCACAACTATCCGAAGCAAATTTACCAAAAAAGTGCCTAAAAGTCCTATCATCCATGCTTTAAGTTTTGAATAATTAGTATAGCGGTCTCCCTGAAATCCTATCCATCCGGTTAAAATAAAAAATAACAATGACTGCCAGCCAATGCAATTCCAAGCGATCTCAATTAAAAATGGCTCTCCCTTTCCAATCGCAAGATATTCCCCAACAACTGCCGGCTGAAATCCAAAAGGCCATAAAATTACTCCAACCATCCGTACTTCCCATGGAATCACGATATCCTGTATAAATCGGTAAGCATCCAGGCTCATTACGATTCTGGTCAAAATGTCGTTAAACGTGGACATTAATGGCAGAACCATCAAAGCCAAGACTAAAATTAAGAAAATATAGAGAAAAGTTTGTTTTTGCTTCATACGACTGCTTATTAAGCTGACGAGCTTTATCCCATATCTTTCATTAAATTTCAAATCATTTTCTTTTAACATTTATTGTTCGAGCGAGCATAGCGAGTCGAGAACTGTTCACTGCTTCTCGATTCGTCTCTGCCAGATGGCGGATCCTCACTCGAAGAATAAAATTACCAATCTTTTTTCCATTCTCCTGAAATCAATATACGCTTCTTCTTTTGGCTCCAATCCTTAACTTGTCTCTCCCTATTTCTTGCTACTTCTAAGTCTTCATGCTCTTCGTAATACGCAAGCTTCTTAACTCCGTGCTTTGCTGTATATTTCGAGCCTAGTCGAGAAACATGCTGCTCTATTCTATTGACAATATTCCATGTTAATCCTGTATAGTAAGCTCCATCTTTGCATTCAATTATATAAACATACCATTTCCATTGTTTTTTCATAATACTTCTCCACGCGCCCTTCGGG
>Ga0155403_136_pt1 | contig 6126 bp, 7 predicted proteins | sample RifCSPhighO2_02_FD_106371 | JGI IMG/M metagenome (GOLD analysis project Ga0155403, IMG submission 106371) | Candidatus Levybacteria bacterium RIFCSPHIGHO2_02_FULL_37_13
ATTACCGAGACTTCTGGCACGTAGTTAGTAGAGGCTTATTCGCCCCGCCGTGAATGGCTGGGCAAAAGGAGTTTACGACCCTAAGGCCTTCATCCTCCACGCGGCGTCGCTGCGTCAGACTTTCGTCCATTGCGCAATATTCCTGGTTGCTGCCACCCGTAGGTGTACTGCCCGTATCTCAGTGCAGTTGTGGCTGACCGACCTCTCAGTCCAGCTACCCGTCATAGCCTAGGTAAGCTTTTACCTTACCTACTAGCTGATAGGACGTAGGCTCCTCCCTCAACGATCAGTTACGATCTTTACTCAAAGCTCCACTCTAAATAAATTCGAAATTCGAATATCGAAACTCGAAACAAATTTTAATTCTCAAAATCCAAATGTTCAAAACCTATTTTGAATTTTTGTCATTTTAATTTTGATATTGTTTCGGATTTCGGATTTCGTGCTTCGGATTTACTCAGGGTGGAACCCTGAGACTATGGACTATTACCCCATCTTTCGATGAGCTATGATCCATTAAGGGGTAGATTCCTACGTATTACTCACCCGTCTGCCATTGTCTTGCGACCATTCGACTTGCATGCCTAAGGCACGCCGCCAGCGTTCATCCTGAGCCAGGATCAAACTCTCAAAAAAATTTGACACTGCTGTCCCCGATTAAATCGGGAATATACAATGTCCTGTTCCTACCACTTCTTGATCGAGGAACTATGTTCCTAGAGAAATCCGCCAAAGATCGCTGTCGCCTAAGGCGACTAAGATCGGGCGGACTGATCTCCTTTTGAACATGCTCCTTATCCTGAAGTGTTCTGACCCAAAAAATTGTGCTGTTTAGCTTAAATAGTTAATGTGCGAATACTAAAAACTACGCAAAGACGAAAAAACCGCCAAAGAGGCGGGTTATTTGTTCCCACAAATCTTTGGTGAAATATCTTTACATACCAAAACCATTATATCTCATTTTCCACCCCTGTCAATGGTTGAAATTAAAATTAAGTATTTAGCCTGATCTAACAACAGAATATTTAAGAAGAAGCGTTCCGGATTTGTTTAGTTTTTTTATGCTATTAAGTTGCAAAGATACGTCTAAATCTGTTTCTTCAACCAAACCTTTTCCTTTTCCAAATATGTTGGGCTCAAGCGTAATCCAAACTTCATCAATTATGTTTTGTTGAAAAAATAACGTACTTATTGTACTTCCTCCGACAAGAAGCATTGTTTTATAACCATTTGCCTCCATTCTTTTTACTAATTGCGTTGGAGAATCATTGGTAAATTCTAATTGACCCTTAACTTCAGATGGTTTAAATCGTTCAGGATTTCTTGTTAAAACAATGCGTTGTTTACCGGGAATTAGTTTGATAACCGACCGCGCAGCTTCATACGTTTCCCTTCCCATAACAATAAGATTATTTTTCTTAATCAGGGAAGAAAAATATTTTAGATCTTCTTTCGAAGCCCAAGAACGAACATTTGTAATCTCGCCTTTAGTAATTTTACCATTCAAAGAGGAAACTACTGCCAAAACAACTTTCATGCTGATTATGGGTTTTTAAGCCACTTAACTCCTAAATAAACAAAAGGGGTTTCAATTATTGACATAAAACACTTAAGTAACCAGTAAGGCAAAATAAGACTAATTAAAAAACCAATGTTGCTGTCAAATGATTTATCCATTGCATAAAAAGCCAAAAACATGAATACTGTTGTGTCTACAAGTTGTGAGATAAAGTTGGACGCGTTGTTTCGAAACCACAATGCCTTTTTCCCAAATCTTTGTCTTATTTTCGCAAAAATAAAAACATCCAAAAATTCAGCCAATGTAAAAGCTGTAAGGGAAGCTGCTGCAATTCTTGCGGACAATCCAAAGATAGTATCGTAAGCGCCTTCTGTTTTTTCGAATCTTAAAGATGGAGGCAGATTGGTTGCCAGAACTGAAAATAGCAAAATAAGAAAAATTGTAAAAAGTCCGGATCGGATAATGCTTCTTGTCCGCTCTTTTCCATAAACCTCTGTAATCATGTCATTAATGGTAAAAATAAGTGGCAAAACAAATATCGCAACACTTGCATTTAGCTGATAGCCAAAAATATTAATTAAAGGAAATGTTTTCGCACCCATCAGCTCCGCAACAGCAATGCAAAAAATATAAACCGATACCAATAAATCCAACTTTTCTACTTTAAACATAAAATTATTTATACTCCATAATTTTATAAAGAACAATACCCAAGGAAACCATCACATTCAAAGACTTATTTACTCCAAACATTGGGATTTCAACGATTCGATCAGCTATTCGCAGAACTTCTTTTGATACCCCCTCTGTCTCGTGCCCAACAACCAATGCTATTGGAAATTTATACTCTGCTTTATCATAGGGAACGCTTTTTTCACTCTGTTCTATAGCAATAACCCGTAAATTGTTAACTATTAACTGTAAATTGTTAATTGCTTCAACCGCAGTTGAGGAATATTCCCAACTCACCCATTCCGTCGTATTTATCGACGCTTTCTTAATACGGGAAGAGGGCGGTGTTTCTGTTGCTCCGCACAAAATTACTTTTTCCGCAGCAACTGCATCTGCCAGTCGAAAAATCGCCCCGACATTGTAAGTATCCATAACATTATCAAGAATAATATAAATCGGATTTTTCTTAATTTTTTTAAGATCTTCTTTTGAAGGAATTGTTGTCCGAAGTTCCGCCGCCCCAAGTTTTATCATGAGGGATATTATACTACATCTTTAGTCTTCGTCATCGTTTCCTGATCTGCCGGAACCTGATGAACCGGATGATCCGCTGCCGGAATTGTCTGATCCAGATGAGCCTGAATTTTCCGAACCTGAACTAGAGTTATCTTCGCTTTCCAGGTCTTTAATCTCCTCTTGAGCTTCTCCAAATTCCGCTGCTGCCTCATGGGCTTTTTCTATTGCCTCACGCGCCTTTTCGTGAGCTTTTGCTCTCATTTCTAAAATACGTCTGTGTTTTATCGACTCTTCTTCGAACAATTTTTCCGTCTGTCTTCTAAGCGCTTCATTTTTTACTTCAATCGCGTGTCTTAAAGCCTCTTCACGCCTGGTCTGTTGCTTGGCGGCCGCTTGACTTGCAAGTTGACTCAGAACATCTATTGCATGATTAAGTCTTCTTGCCGATCCGCTTGCTTCTTCTACCGCTTCCTGCACCTCTTCATCAACATCATCTTCTATTTCGTTTTCAAGTTCATCTTCTGTAAGCTCGTCTTCAATCTCGATCTTTGCAATTTTTAATGCATTTCTGGCTGTTTTAATTTGCAATTTCAATACCCCATCCGATTGACTCTCTAAAGTTCCCAAGACTTTCCTGTGGGCTTTGATTGTTTCATTAAGCTGGCTTGCAAGAAGCGATAAGTCTTTGCCTTCTTTACCGGACGAAGCAGCATCGGAAAGGTCTTTTGACATCTTGTTTATTTCTTCAGTTAGTTTGGACAAAGTATCAGTCACTGCCTCGGGATTGTTGCGAGCAAACATTATGCGAAGTTCTGCCAAACGTTCTCCCGCGATTAACGCCCTTGTTTTTGCCCGTCTTTCGGGCGTAAATGCCATGAGCAATCTTATATCCTGAAATACTCGATCTAAGAAAAATAACGGGCTATCGGGTAGGATAAATCCTGCTCCTGCAGTAACCGGAGGAAATACTATTTCCGAAGAAGATGTTGAGTCTCCCAAAACCCGCGCCTGATGGTGAGCTAAAGCCGAAGGAGAAAAAACAATAAAAGAGCCAAAGACTAAAGACAAAAGACTAAAGACCAAAACGCTGGAAAACTTTCTGCTCACATAACTATTGTTACAGTGTTACTTGCCATTTGTCAAGTGGCACTACATTATGTTACCATTTATTAATGACAGCAACAGGTCATGCGGTGTTAGGAACGATTATTGCGGCAAAAATTGGAAATCCTATCTTAGCTATTCCTCTTGCTGTTGCTTCGCATATTGCGGCGGATATTTTCCCGCATTGGGATACCGCAACAAATAGGGATAAAAAGGGTAAAAAGCGCGTTATTATTGAATCGTTCTTCGATCTTATTTTTGGATTATTGTTATCCTACACAATAATATTTCTTCTCTTCCCTCAAACAAATTTTCTTTATGTCTTATTTCTTATTCTTGCAGCTCAAAGTCTTGATTGGCTTATGATTCCGTATTATTTCTTTAATATTAATTTCCCATTATTTAAATGGGCATACAAATTTCAAAAATCCTTCAATCATGATCTAGACAAACCCTGGGGCATCATTAACCAAGTCGCAGTATTAGTTTTAATAGTAATTCTGGCAAAAATATTTTAAGCACAACCAATGAAGCGATATTTAATAGGACTTGGTGTTGTTTGCGTTGCAGCTGGTATTGGATTATTGGGTTTTACTCTTTATGAAAACAACGCAGAGCTTCGACAGTATAAAAGGGAAATTTTTGGAGTAAGAGCGGACTATAGAAATCTTCAAAATCAATTCGATGATTATAAAGCGCAAATTAAAAGCCTTCGTCAATTAGTTATCCTGGCAAAAACCTCAAACTCCAAACATGTTCAGATAGCGAACAAAATTTATGATTATTCCAAAAAAGTAAACGGCGACCTTAGTATTTATTACAAAAACCTGACAACGGAAGAGACAATCTTTATAGATCCAGACAAGACATATTATATGGCCAGTTTGTACAAGGTAATTTTGACTCTTTTTCTTCTTGACGAAGTCTCGAATGGCAATACCTCACTTGAAACGCGTGTTGGAACGAGCAGCGCAACTTTAAATAACGCACTGGATAAAATAATAACCGAAAGTAACAATGAATATGCGCAAACTCTAGCTGTTGAATATGGCTGGAAAAATATTGAAACAAAGATGAAAAAAAAGTTGGGGATTGAATTTAGTTTTAGTGTTGACCTCGATACCTCTGTTAAAACCATAGGGCTTTTGTTCGAGGATATTGCCCTTTCTCTAAAGGTAAGTAGCGCTGAAAGCAGTTATTTGTTAAATCTTCTTAAAGACCAGAAAAAAACGGGAAAGCTTCCAAAGTATCTACCGAATAGCATCTACTCTCATAATAAAACCGGAGAGTTTGACGGATTTTCTCATGATGCCGGAATTTTTTACACTCCAAAAGCAAACTATATTCTGGTATTTATGAGTAAAACCAAACTTCCAGGCGAAACCAACGAACAAATGGCCCTAATGTCCAAAGACATTTACGAAACCCTGAACACAAATAGTAAATAGTGACAACTAATTTAGGCGATCGCCTAAAAAAATTGTCAATGTTGATAATAAGATTCAGATAGGCTATGCTATTTATAGAATAATGAAACTTCCAAAAGAATTAACTAAGGTAACTTCCTTTTCCAAAACCGTTGCAATAATTCTTTTTATTCTTCTGCCAATCGTCGGCTTTCTCCTCGGCATTCGCTATCAGGAAATGATGGACCTTAGTAAACGTCAAATGATGGAACAAAATATTGCCGTCAAACGCATCCCCACCCCAACCCCCATAGCAATCCCAACAATCGATCCATCGATAACTGTAAACTGGAAAATGTATAAATCGAGCAATTACACAATTAAATATCCTTCGAATTTTACCTTAGACATTAAGGATCCAAAGAAAGTAGTATTTTCTTTCCCGAAAAGCTCCGAGTCTCCTACGCCATTTCCAACTGACTATTGCTGTGATGCGATTCATCAGTCCGAAATCATAATTAGTCAAAGCCAAGTTCCAAAAGGCACATCCATATTTGAAGCTGCGAAAGGCTTATACGATACATATCCCTCGCAGACTGTTATTGTTGATGGGCTCGTTGGATTATATTTTCCTAACGTGCCTGCACTACATGGTCTTGCAAATGTCTATGTAATAAAAGACAATACATTATATGTATTTAGCATAAGCGAAGGAAATGACAAGTCTCAAATTGGAGATTTTTCAAAACAGAAACTCTTATTTCAACAAATCCTCGCGACCTTCAAACTCCCCCCATAACAATCTTACTTGCTCGCAAGGTTTACATCCATGACTCGCAAGGGCGATGTTACGGGGCAAGCCAAATAATAATGTTTGCGAGCGCTGAAAGCAGCGCGTAAAAAATTATT
>Ga0155403_116_pt1 | contig 6103 bp, 6 predicted proteins | sample RifCSPhighO2_02_FD_106371 | JGI IMG/M metagenome (GOLD analysis project Ga0155403, IMG submission 106371) | Candidatus Levybacteria bacterium RIFCSPHIGHO2_02_FULL_37_13
TCCTCAAGTCCTTTAATTCTACTAAAGATTGGGTAAGCCTTGGCGTAATGATCCATAGTTACGAAATGTCTAAAATGTTTCGTAACTTATTCAGCAAGAGCATGATTAGACGATAGAAAATAGAGGGTAGAAGATAGTATTTTGAAGATTGAAGATGGAAGGTGGAAAGTTCATAATAAAATTGTGATTAAAAGCTTTAGAGACCTTGAGGTTTATCAAGAAGCATATGAGTTAGCTATTATTGTCAACAAGAATGTTAACAAACTTCCCATATTTGAAAGAAATGATCTTGGCCTACAGCTGAGAAAAGCATCAAAGTCAGTTCCTGCAAATATAGCAGAGGGTTGGGCAAAACGAAGATTTGACAAGCAGTTTAAGTTACATCTTGATTCATCAATAGGTTCTTGCAATGAAATGGAGGTACATATAAGTATGGCAAAAGACTTAAATTTCTGGAATAAAGATTTTTGCGAAGCGCTTATTAAAAGATATCTGTTTCTTGGTGGTAAATTAACAAATTTAAGAAATAACTGGAAGACATTCTAGTCTATATTCTAACCCCTACTTTCAAATAACTATTTTCTACTTTCTATCATCTACCGTCTAGTATGTATGGGGCGCTGTGTTTGTAGGCATTCTTAAGCGAGAAATCAATAATCTTCTCAGCATTCTTAAATCCCATACCTACAATCTCTTTCAGTTTTACCTTTTTGTCGTAATAATAAAACAATACTTGGTCTGCTTCTTTGTATGTAAAGCCAAATTCTTTCTCATCGGTTTGTCCGGGCCAAAGACCTGCTGTTGGTGTTTTGTCGATTATGCTTTTTGGTATTCCAAGGAAACTTGCCAATTGAAAAATTTGCGTTTTATACAAATGTTGTATGGGTTCAAAATCCGATGCTTCATCTCCAAATCTGGTGAAGTATCCAAGCAAATGTTCAGTTTTGTTTTCTGTTCCGCAAACTAAGGCGTTATGTTTTTTTGCAAGATCATAAAGAAGAATCATTCTAACCCGGGCTGAGATATTGCCTATTCTTATTTTGTTAAGATGAGTTGTTTTAGAGTTTATTGTTCGAGCCTGTCGAGAACTATCATTGTTAAATTGCTGCATTGTTTCATTGTTGCTTCTCGACTTGTCCGCCTTCGGCGAGACTTCGCTCGAAGGATATACTTTCTGGATCGATTTAACAAGCGGATCTATATTGAGTTCATAGATATTATCTTTTGGAATCTTTGCTTCTTTTAAAATAGGATCGATCTCGTGAAATTGAGAATTTTGGTAATAAAGATGCGCGATAAAAATATTTTCCGGTGGGACAACTTCTTTTAGAAGATAAAAGGAGGTTGCTGAGTCAATCCCGCCAGACAAGCCGATAATAACCTTATCGAAGCTCTGTTTTTTTAGAACAGAGTTGATAAAGGAAGTAATTCTTTTCTTTTCAGTGACTGGATTGATTTGAAACATATTTAAATTTCTAATGACTAATTCCTAATTTCTAATTAATGCCTAATATCCAAATATCTAATGTCTGAATTTTTGGTCATTTTGTCATTGGGATTTGATTAGTCATTAGATATTAGAATTTAGATATTTTATGAATATAATCCGTGTTCTATTATATATTTCTCCACCTTTTCCGGTACAAGGTATGAGATATCTTTTTTTTCCTTTACCCTTTGTCTTACTATTGTTGAGGAAATATTCGTTGTAATCAGATTTTTGTCTTGTACGCATTCAAATCCAAAAGGTAGTTTTTTAGGCAAGTGGTAAGGGTCTCTGGGAAAGACTAAGAAACGGGCTTCTTTAATAAGTTCGTCTTTTTTCTCCCATCTTTCAAATTCGTATACAATATCTGAGCCAACGATCCAGTAAAGCTCTGCTTCTGTTTGGGTTTTTAGTTGTTTAATGGTATCTATTGTGTAACTTATGCCTTTTCTTTGAGTTTCAATATCTGAAATCTCAACGCGATTGCCTGTAAAATGCTGCAGCATATTCTTTCTATCTTCAACGGAAGCAAAAGCAGGTTTCCATTGGTGTTGATATGCAGGGACAAGTAAGATTTTGTCGATTTCTTTCCGAAGCTCTAAAATCTGCTGTATTACAAAATAATGTCCAATATGCGGCGGATCAAAACTACCGCCCAATATGCCTATCACCATAAACACTAAGCACCACGAATACTATCACTAAGCACCACGAAAGTCTAGTTTTTAGTGGCTTTTAGTGTTGGTTTTAGTGGTTATTAGTGTGTTTACGGAGTAAACCGGAAGCCGCGACCCTTCACTGTCTGCAAATGTGTTGGATTATTCGGGTCGTCTTCGATTTTCTTTCTTAATCTAAAAATTAATTGATCCAGAGCCTGATCTGTTACTCCTGCGCTTGATTTGTTATCTGTCCAAACAGCATTTATTATTTCTTCTCTTTCTATAATCTTGCCGCTATTGTGCATAAGAAACGTTATAAGTTTGTGCTCAGAAGAAGTAAGCGAGTCAGAGAGAGTATTTAGGTCAAATGTAATATTGGATGATTGTTTGTTAAATTGTTTTAAAAATTGCGCAAAAAGAGGAATAGTTATTTTTCCATTCTTTAAAAGCCCTACGTTTTCAAGATAGGAGTTTGAACTCTGAACTATGAACTCTGAACTATGAACTAATAAGCTTTGTTCTTCTGGGCTTAGGGATTTCCAGATATCAAGAAGCGCTGCTTTTATCGGTTTTTGCTCAAGCAGGAATTTTGAAAGCGACCTCTCCTTGTCATGCTGAACTCGTTTATTATTGTCACCCTGGACTTGTTTCAGGGTCTTGTTCTTGAGGGTATTGAGATGCCGAAATGAATTCGGCATGACACCCCCAGAATTCAGGATGACATTAATGGAATCACGTTCAAGCGCTGCCTCAACAGCCAGCCTTGTAAGATTAGGCTGTCCGGCAGTTTGGCTAATAATTGCATCTATAAGTTTTTTATCGAGTGTTTTTCCGCTTGCTTTTTGTATATAAGAAATTCTAAAATCAACCCCTATCTTGTCAGAAAGGGACAGATAAACAATATGGCCTGCTACAAATTGGTAGAAATCCAAAAGCAAATCTTGCCCGATTAAGTCTTCTAAGGGCTTGTGAAGGGAAAAAACAACAGAAAAACGATATTTAGCTCTGTCTCTTAGAACTCTTAAGTTAGTAAAAAACTCAGGAGTAACTGTTGGGATATAGTCTTCGAACCGGTCAAAAAGAAAAACAACTGTTAGTTCTTTTTCGATTGCCAAGAGATCAATAACCCGTTTTAGACCCTGAAACAGGACTAATTCGTCGTTAAGATTAAGGCTTTCTTTAAATATCGCTAAAGCTTTTTGATGCTCTTCCTGCATATCTCTTTCTCTTAGCGAGTCAACAAGGTTTAAGAATAAGAATTTAGTTACGTCAAACAAAGATTTTTTTCTAACCTCAGCAAAATTAGATAACACAAAATGAAACCATTTCTCGTTTTCTCCCAGATGTTTTATGCGCACATTTCGGTTGTATGTCAAAAGCCCCAAAAGATTGGATCTTCCTCCTCCTGAAAGCCCAATTATCTGACACGAACTGCCCTCTTTGATAAAAGAGATAATCTTGGTAATCTCGTTTTCGCGAGTATTTGGTGGATATAGGGACTCAAAGTGTGTAGGTTCTATCATAATTTATGTAGAAAATGGTTTTTAGAAATTGGAAACTGGTAATAGAAATTGGAAACTAGAAAGTAGTTATTTTTAATCATTCTCATGATAATTCTTCCAGCTATTTTTAAGGCTTGTTAGCTGCTTGCAAACAATATTATATAGATTAATAGCTTCATTGCAAGTGGTTGAGTCAATATATCTAAAATAAACATCTAAGCAAATAGAAAGATGGTGGATCATTTCATTGCTTTCGCCAATTGTATCATTAATATATTTCTCCCAATTTTTCTTTTGATATCTTTTAGCAAATCCTTCTGCAATTAAAGCTGGTCCTGCTTTACAGGCTCTTCTCATTTGATCTACAAGATCGTATCGCTCTTCTTTTGGAAGAGTTGGAATTATCTTTGTTAATACAATAAGCATAGCTTTATAAAGATTCTGGTATACATGCAAATCTTTAAATGTTTTTATGGTTGTTTTTCCATTTTCCATATTTCTATTTTCTATTACTACTCTCTATTTTCCATCAACTACTTTCTAATGTAAAGGTACTGTAATCTTCTTGTAATCTCAATATCAAGCTCGCTACAGGCTTTAAGGGTAAGATGCGGTTGTATGAAAGAGCAAATGAGTTACCCTTCAAGTGGAGCAGAAAAATTGACAAGCCGTTCTTTTCCTCCTAAACTGGGAATAGAAGGAGAAATTTTTATGGCAGAGCCAGGAAATGGAAGCGGAGAGATTTTAGGAAAGAGTGGTCCGGGACCTCAAAAATCACCCGAGGGCGTACGTCCAGGAAAAAGAACGCTTTCTACAGATATTGTGCCCCAAGGACCTCAAGTTGGTTCCCCTGAATATAAGGCGAGATTTGATGAAATTTTAAGGAAAATGTCTGGAGAAATGGAATCCGGCGAAAAGTTAAAGAAGGAAATGTTAAGGAAAATGTTAGGAGAATCGGAATCCAAAGATAAATCAAAAAAAGAAAAAAAGAAAAGAGTTTCTCCGGACGAAGCTCGCAAAGCATGGATGGAGCATTACAAAGGACAACAGTTAGTAGGAGATGAGCTACAGACAGTAAATATGCTTATAAATTTGGGTTATACGCCTGAATCGGAAAGGACTCCATTTGAGCAAGCTGCAGATTACTTATTTAGTCCTGAAACGAAAGAACGTTTTCAGAGACAAACTGAGGAAAAAATCGAGCAAACACCAGAGCAAAAATTGGTAGCGCAAAGAAGAAGAGAAGCTGGCGAGGAGGGGATGCCAGAGAAAAATAGAGCCCGTATGCAAGTTGATACAACTGGAATCACAAATGCGGCTCTATTGCAGCAGTTGGGACAGATAAATCATTATGGCGATATAGTAGGGCATGACCGTTATGATTTAGATGTAGTAACTAGACGAATAGAAGAGATTCTTAAGCTAGATTTGCCTCAGGATCAACAAGTTCAATTAGAATTAGCAAAACAAAGAATCGCAGATCTTATCCAGGGACAGAGACGACTGGATACTGAAATAAGAAATTCACAGGGAAGATATTTTAATTCAAGAGATCTGGAATTTATTAAAAGAAATCCTGCGGAAAGAGAGCGAATTTTTGAGCAAATTTTTGCAGGACCTGATTCTTCTCCAGGCATACAATTTAGAGAAGCTTTTAGTTTTGACGAACAAGGGAAATGGGCAGAATTTATTCAAAATATAAAGGAGCTAGGTGATGAGAGCCTAACCCGTGAATTTTCCGCACGGAAAGAGATCAGGGCAATTCTGCACGATGCTAATTGGGGTGCATCCGGTGGAGGAAATATTCAGGAATTTGCTCGGGCTGCGGGAACATACAAGGATGAATATACAGATCTTATTTTTAAAGATCCTTTGGTTGAATCAGCTCTGCATTTTTTTGAACAAGGATTCCAGCAAATAAAAGCAGATAATAACGGGCAGCTTCCATACGAAAAGCTTGAGTGGAATTTCAAAAGAGAAGGTCGTCCAGGTAGCGATCTGGAAGATATGGTGCATGAACAGCTGACAAATGCGATTAGTCAAGGAGTTGTGAAAGATAAGAACGGAAATATATTGAGGAATCCGGAACCATGGAGGATTCAAAGCGCGATTGTTTTAGCTAGGGGTTTTGGCGTTTTGTCTCTTAGATTTCCGGAAATTGCTGCTGAAGCAAGACTCCCTGAAGAAACAGCATTGTCAGATGCAAGCGTTGGCGCTCATCGATCCGCCAGTATTTATGGCGAAGCAGTTGGTAAGTTTCTTGATCCTTTAGAGCATCTTATTGAAAAATTCGGAATTGGACTTGAAGACAGAGCCATTTTGTACTTTTTTTTAACCGGAGATAAAAGAAAGTTTGGGAGCAAAGCGGCACTTGAAGCCGCTCTTAAAAACAGATCTCAATTTAAGCCGGAAGATCAACGGGTGATAGATCAGATCAACTTTTTCAGGACCGGCGG
>Ga0155403_144_pt1 | contig 3284 bp, 4 predicted proteins | sample RifCSPhighO2_02_FD_106371 | JGI IMG/M metagenome (GOLD analysis project Ga0155403, IMG submission 106371) | Candidatus Levybacteria bacterium RIFCSPHIGHO2_02_FULL_37_13
TTAATCTCTTTCCCCGAAATAGTTGCCATTATTCACAAACAAAAAAAACAAAATGATGCAGGCCAAACAAGCCTTTTTGGAAACTCGGAACCTACAACTTCAACTGTAAAATCCTCCTCCAATAGTGTTTCTGACTTTACTTCAACTGAAAAGCTTGCTTTCGAGAAAGAATTCCTCGGGTTGTATCTGACTTCCCATCCTCAGCTAAGTAATCTAATTTATCTTAAATCTATTATTTCTCACGAAATTGAGCTTTTGGAAGAAGAAAAAGAAGGCACAAAAGTAAAAGTCGGAGGAATCATTGAATCCGCAAGAAAAATATTTACAAAGAAAAACAATAACGAAATGGCATTTCTTCTTGTTGCCAATGAAAATGGGGTTTCTATTGAATGTGTTGTATTTCCAAAAATATTCGATCAACACAGAAGCCTGCTAATTAAAGACACAGTCATTATAATAGAAGGCCATTTGGACACCAAAAACGACAAGCCAACCATAATCGCTGAAAAAATATCCAGAGTCAGCAAAACAAATTCATGAAATCTAAAATTGTCAGACAAGAACTTCTATTTGAGGTCAGAGATGTTTTTGGTAGGAAAATTCGTACAACTAAAGACTATTGGCTAAAGATTAAAACGCTTAAACACCAAGAATTACGCTTTGGTATTATTGAAGTAAAGAAAACTTTAAAAATTCCTGATGAGGTGAGAAGAAGCGTAACAGACGAAACTGTTCTTCTTTTTTCCAAAAAGGTTACAGAATATGATATACTTATTGTTGCGGTTAAAGTTTTAAACAGTGATGGATTTTTGGTTACCGTTTACCAAACAAAAAAGTATACAAAGAAAGGTAAACTTGTATGGCTAAGACAACAAAAAGAATAGTAAAGCTTTATCTTGATCCTGTAGCAAACACTCTTAATATTTGGTGGGATGATCCTAAAAAAGCATCTTCCTCTGAAGAAGTAAGCTCACCGTACAGCAACGATGTTATTGTCAAGGATAAGCACGGTCGGCCGATCAGCCTTGAAATAATTGGTCTCTTTCCTAAAGAATTAAATATTGCAGAATATTTAAAGTCTAACAATAAGATTAAAAAACACGAACCATTTCTGCTTGAAGCGCAATAAAAATACTATTTAAAGGAGATTAAAATATAAATAAATTTTTAGGCTTTGATCCTTTAAAATTCCTAGATATTACAAATCTCAAAGGTGAAGAGAAAGAGTCTGTTTCTAAAAGTCTTTTAGACAAAATCTCCCAATATCTTTTAATTCGTATTTCTGAATTATTACCGGAAGAGGACGTAAAGCAGGCAAAAAATCCCGAGGATATATTTTCTCTGGCAAAAGTTAAGATATCTGACCTTGATAAAAAAGTACCGTTCATCTTAGACGATTTTAAAAAAGAATTTCACAAAAACCTTAAAATATGATAATATGAACGACGCAATGACAAGTGAATTTAGCCCACGACCAAATCCAGAAGCACCGGCTACTAATCTTTTGGCAGCAGGAGATATTACTGCTTTCAATAGTTTTGCAAAACTTTCAAAGGATGCAATGGAAGCTGTAAAAAAATTTGCTCGTCCAGCGCTCATAACAGCTTCTGCCATTCCCTTTGCTTTATCTGTTGGATGTGGAAATATTCCAAACCCATTCTCACGTTCACAAGAAGTATCTCCTACGCCTGTAGTTACTCCCATAAAAGATCTTCCTAAATCCACTTCTACCCCAGAAGTAACTGCAACTGCAACTCCAATTGTTCATGCTACAGAAATTCCTCCCACTCCTAAAGTCGACGTACAACAGCCGAAAGTTATCTCAATTGGCAGTTCTGTCGAATCAGATCCTGCAAGTCAATCCCCCGGTGAAACCATAAAATTTCTATTTCCTGAAGGAATCGTAAATGGTAAATCGCCATTGATACCTGAAGGTGATACATTGTCTGTATCGTTTAAACTCAAAAGTGAAGTAGGTATTGGGATTAGTCAATGCAGCCTATCATTGTCAGACTTATTTGATATCAAAAATCATAAATATAATATGGGAATATATCCTACAAACGAAGACGCTACGCAAAACATAGCATCTTCTCTTAGAGCATTCCAAAGTAGCGCTAAATTTAGCATAAGTGATGCTGATAAAAAAATCGCAAATAAAACCACACTAAACTGCGTTAGAGTCAATAACGGAGTTTTGGGGGTAAATTTATCACTACCAAATGAATCATTTACATATACCGATAAGGCTGGTAGTCATTTGATAAATCCTGCTGAAAGATTCGCATCTGGAAAAGTAGGTCTAGGTATAAAGAGAGGTAACATTGCTCCTGGTCGTTTTGCTTTGAAGGCTGAAGATATTAAGATAGAAAATAGTAAAGGAAGATTAGTTGCTACTGCAAATACTCCTTCAAGTAACACAGCACAACCAGACAGAATCGTATCAACAGAAACACCAACACGGAGACCAGATACAACACAAGTGCCAATAAAACCTCCAAACACAAATATTAAAGCTACAGAGACTCCAACCCCTAAGCCGGAAGAAGAAAAATGGACACGAGAGTGGGCTCCGAATGAAACCGTGTCTGTTCGAGAATGGTGGGATGATATGGCGTCAAAAGGATATATCAATATTGATGCTATTGCCCGACAATATGCTGGAGAAGAAATAGGCAGTTTTCTCGCTGATACTAATTTAGTACCAAACCCTGTTAAGTACGGCTACAACGGAGGCCCTGCTTTTATAAATAACTGCAACGTTGAACTAGATAAATTAGTTGCCCAAGGCCGAGGACACATCAAAATTACTTCAGATGCTTATGCGCTAATTCCAGGAGGAGTTGGATGTCAAATATTCACTAAGGACAAATAATAAATTCGCTACTTACTCGAATTCGAAATTTTCTTCTTGACTCGCATTTTTTCTTGCAAATTAGTACAAAAACTGATACAAAATATTTGCATGGTAAAATCAACCAAAATTGCAATTTTTAAGGGAACCAAAATCAGGAGACATTGGGATGAAGAAAAAGAAAAGTGGTATTTTTCAGTGGTTGACGTGGTGGAAGTTCTAGCACACACTCCAAGACCTAGGAAATATTGGGATGATTTAAAAAGAAAACTCAAAGTAGAGGGAAGCCAGTTGTCCGAAAAAATCGGACAACTGAAAATGCAAGCCTCTGATGGAAAATATTACCTTACAGATGTAGCCGACACTGAAACTATGTTTAGGATTATCCAGTCTATTCCTTCTCCTAATGCTGAACCATTTAAGTTATGGC